>MDTG01441153.1_pt1 | contig 45086 bp, 46 predicted proteins | sample 811421 | NCBI WGS metagenome assembly MDTG01 (sample SAMN05326645, study PRJNA326480) | marine metagenome | isolation source: seawater | place: Pacific Ocean: South East | collected 2011 | reverse complement strand
TAGAACTTCCAGCTGGTCCTCCTGTACTTGCTTCCATAGTTGCTGAGATTTATGGGGGTAATAGCTTTGAAACAAGAAGAAATTTTTCTTTAAAAATAGCAAAGATTCTAAAAGAACAAGCTACATTAGTTGATATTGATGTAATGGCTGATAAAGATTATATAAAATATCAATTAGAACTTGATAATAATAAAATCATAAAAAGTGGTATTAGTCTAGAGCAGGTGAAAAATATCCTTTACTTAGCATATGAAGGTATGGAAATCTCTGTTGTAAATGAAGAAAAAGCAGAGAATCAAATACCAATATTTTTAAGATTAGATGATTCAAGACTTTTAGAAAACTCTACAAAGAAAAGTTTAGAAAGTAAACTACAAACTTTAAAACTAGTAAATAATCAAGGGTTTATGATAAATTTAGCCTCTTTTATTACAATAAAAGAGATTATTAAAGAGCCAACACTTACATCAAAAAATTTAAATATGATGATAAATGTAATAGCTGAAACAAATAAAGATAGTCAAATTTATCCTCTTTTAGATGCAAGAAATCAGATGTTAAAAGAGTTAGAAAAAGAGTTTATAATTACAAAAACAAATATGTTAAATCTTTCATTTGAAGATAAAAATACAAAGGAAAAGTTTGATTTAGTTTTTGATGGAGAATTAAAAGTTACAATTGATACCTTTATAGATTTAGGTGGAGCTTTTATCATTGCTTTAGTTCTGATTTTTTTCTTAATGGTAATGTATTATAAAAGTTTTGCTCTTTCAGGTGGAATTGTTTTAGCAAGTTTTATATCAATAGTTGGAGTAATTTTTGCTCATGTTATTATGGATATAATCACAGAAGATACTTTTTATTTAACAGCAACATCTTTGATAGGATTTATTGGACTAATTGGAATTAACTCAAGAAACTCTACACTAATAATAGATTTTTCAAAACAATTAGTAAAAGAAGAAAACTTAAGTATTAACCAAGCAATTGCACGTGCAACAGCAACACGTTCTAAGCCTATAATATTAACAGTTCTTACAATGGTATTCGCAAGTTCTCTCTTAGCAACTGATGCTGTTTTTGGAGGCTTAGGAGTTGCTTTAATTGGAGGAACATTAATATCATATATTGTATCAATGTTCTTTGTTCCTGTAATTATAAAAAATCAACTACATAAAATCATCTAAAAAAGTCTTAGAAGCCTTGGTCTTCTAAAGCTTTTGAGTAAGAACAAGCTTTAACATATCCAAGAGTACAAGCTTTTTTAAATAATATTTTTGCTTTTACTTTTGATTTTTCAATACTTCTTCCCTCATAATAAGAAACTCCTAAATTCATACAAGCATTTGAAATATTGTTATCACAGGCTCTTTTATAAAGTTTATTTGCTATATTATAGTTTTTACTAAGGCCCTTTCCTTTTGCATATAATAAAGCTAAATTATAACAACTTATATCAATTCCTGCATTACATGCTTTTTCATATAAATCATGTGCAATTTTATAGTCTTGCTTTACACCTAAACCTTGTTTGTATAAAACACCTAAATTCATACATGAGTAATTTACATCATTATCACAAGCTTTTTTAAAGTAAACACTTGCTTTTTTATAATCTTGATACTCTTTTTTTGTATATAAAGAAGCTAAGTTATGACAACTTCTATAAGCTCCCCCCTCACATGATTTTGTATATAATTTTATTGCTTTTAACTTATCTTCAAAAACACCCTTTCCTTTATCATACAACAATCCTAAGTTATAGCAAGCGTTATAAACATCGCCATCACATGCTTTTTTATAGTATTCTACTGCTTTACTATAATCTTTTTGTTTTGTATGTCCACTCTCATAAGCAAAGCCCAAATTATAACAAGCTACATATCTATTTTCAGCACAAGCATCTTCATAAAAAGAGTAAGCTTTTTCATAATCAGCTTTTAAATAAGCTTCATTACCCATTGTTAAGTTGCTTGAATTTAAATTCAAGATAAATAGAAGTATTAATATTATTATTTTCATATTTATTTCCTAGTAAAATCTTATTAAATAGTAATTAACTATTTTTCTTATTTTAACAAGTTATAAATAAATTACAAATATCTAAATATATTATTATATTATATAAAAAAGTTTAAATTTGAGTGATTATTGCTTATATAAAACTATTTACTTGTGATTATGGATTAATTACTTTTTTTGAGATTATAAAAAGTATAAAATTATTTTTTAAATTTATGAAATAAAAAGGCTAATAATCTATAGTATTTAATAGATTGTTAGCCTTTTTTTATAAATCAAAGACCATTGCAATTTCATCACAAACAGGAAAATGTTTACAACGAATACAATCAGCCCATATTTTATGTTCAGGAATAGCTTCTTTTTCAATTACTCGAAAGCCTGCTTTTTCGAAAAAACTTTGTGCATAAGTTAAGGATAATACTTGTTCTAATTTATATATTCTTCCTTCTTTAATACACTCTTCCACAAGTCTTAAGCCAAGGTCTAAGCCTCTAAACTTTTTAGATACAACTAAACTTCTAACTTCAGCAAGTCGTGCAGAGTGAATATGCAAAGCTGTAAAACCTGCCATAACACCATCAACTTCTACAATTGTATATGATCTAATTGTATTAGCCATTTCATCTTCAGTTCTTAAAAGAATATTCCCATTTTCAACTTCTGCTTTAACAAGCTCTTGCATTGAAGCTATTGAAGTTACATCAGGCTTATAAAACTTAACTTCCAAATAAGTACTCCGTAATTCTATTTTGAAGAGCTTCTACACCCTTTTTCTTTAAATTAGAGATAAATATCCCATCAGGATTTTCTCTTTTTAATTTTTGTAAATCATTTTGTTTTAATTTATCTATTTTTGTAAATGCATTAATAATAATTTGATCGCCTCTTTTATTAGCTTTTAAAAACTCATCAACATTTTTATCAATTGGTAAATCAGTATGTCTAGAATCAATTAAGTGTACAAAAATCTGTAAACATTGTCTTTGCTCTAAATAACCTGTTAAATTAGAATTCCAATCTTTTTTTAAACTTTTAGAAACTTTTGCATAACCAAATCCAGGTAAATCCACAAATCTTGCATAAAGAAAAGGAACTTCTTCTTTATCAGTTTTAAACTTAATATTAAAATAGTTAATTAGTTGAGTTTTACCAGGAGTTGATGATGACTTAGCTAAACCTTTTCTATGTGTTAATGTATTTAATAAAGAGGATTTTCCTACATTTGATCTACCTAAAAAAGCAACTTCTGCTTTATCTGGACTTGGTGAGTCCTGAATGCTTTGAGCTGATTCCATAAAATTTGCTTCAACTATTCTCATTTAATATTTTCCTTACTTTTGTGAGCCACGCTCAATATTTATAATAAATCTTACTGGTTTATTACCACTTCCATTTACTTTTGCTTCACCTGATAATTGATTTACATAAATCTTTTCACCATAAATCTTTTTATCATCATTTTTTTCTTGTAAAAAGCCATTTCCAAGTATTGTATACTCTTGCTTTATTGGAGAATATATAACTTTATCTCCTTTTCCCGCATAATGTTTTACATCTGTTACAATTTCAAAATCTACTTTTCCTGTTGCTATATATTTTGAAGGAACCTTTCCTGTACTTCCTTTCTTAGTAACAAAATATATATCTACTTTTTGGGCATTTAATCTATCTTTTCCCATTTGTATTTTAACATTTCCTGTAAAAGTTGAAATACCTTTTTTATCATTTGCTTCAAAATTTTGTGCATCAATTATAAGCTGTTGTGTTTGTGCTAATAAAAGTGTTGAACATACTAATAAACCTGCTAAAAACTTCATTGTTTACCTTTATTTTTTATTTTTTACTTCTACTTCAAAATGAACTTTATTAGATTTCATATAATTTTTTGTTCCATCTAAATATAAGTTTGTGCCTTTTATAGTATTGTTATAATAATACCCATCATAAGGCACACTATTTTTTGCTACTTTTGTTATTATATTATAATCTAAGGCGTCAGTATTTAGATTTATAAAATCATCTCTATTATATTTAACATCTTTTCGTAATGTTAAATCATCACCTTTTTTTATAATAACTTGAGCCTTTAAAGTTTCAACTTTATAATCTTTTTCTTCTAAATTATTTTTCAAAAGAATATTAGCATCATACATTTCATCTCTTGATTTATATCTTACTGCATGACTTGCATCAACTACTCTTGATAAGTTTTTATCATTTAATGTATACATTAATGGCTTTTCAAATATTACTAAGGGAATATCTTTAATATCACTATTTTTAGCTACATTATCAACTGGAATAAAATATGCTCCAACAGCTAAAAGCAATAATGAATAATTAAAAAACTTTATATCCATGCGTTTAAAAAATCCTCTTCAAGTCCATCTTCTTTACAAATATGCTCAATCATTTCTCTAACAGCTCCACTACCACCTTGATTTTTACAAACTACATGTACAAAATCTTTTAAGTATTGTGTTCCATTTAAAGGAGTAAATGAAAGTCCTGCTTTTTTGAGCATTTTATAGTCATTTAAATCATCACCAATTGCTGCAACTTGATTCCATGAAAGTCCCTCATCATCAAGAATTTTTTGTAAGACTTCATCTTTATTATGAATTCCTTGATGTAAGTGTTCTATTTTTAAATCTTTAGCACGACGTTCAACAATTAAAGAGTTTCTTCCTGTAATAATAGCAGCTTTTTTTCCAAGCTTTTTTGTCCAAGTTGCTACTGCTAAACCATCTGCTACATCAAAAGATTTTAACTCATCTCCTGAATTAGTATATGTTATTTGTCCATTTGTTAATGTACCATCAACATCTAATACAATAAGTTCAATCATAGAACACCCTTTGTACTAGGAATTCCTAATCTTTCATTTTTAACTAGTGCTCGACGTAAGGCCACAGCAAAGGCTTTAAAACTTGCTTCTAAAATATGGTGTTTATTTCTTCCTCTATCTTGAATAATATGAACAGTTAATCCAGCATTTCCACTTAAAGCGTGAAAAAACTCTTCAGCTAATTCAACATCAAAATCTCCAACTTTTCCACTTACATTTACTTCATAAACTAAATAAGGTCTATTTGATAAATCTAAGGAACAAGTAGTTGCTGCTTCATCCATTACAACGGTTGCATTTCCATATCTTTCAACTGCTTCAATAGGAAATATTTCTTGTTTTAAGGCTTTTCCTAAAACAATTCCACAATCTTCAACTGTATGGTGTGCATCAATATGTAAATCCCCATCACAAGATAAATCGATATCAATTCCACTATGTTTTGATAAAGCTTCTAACATATGGTCAAAAAAACCTACACCAGTATTAATATTAGACTTTCCACTACCATTTACATCTAGTTTACATTTAATATCTGTTTCTTTTGTTTTTCTATTTTGTTCTACCATTTTTAACCCTATTTTCTTATTATAATTGCACTATTTAAGCCATTTGAATCTTTAAATATTTGTGCTTGATTTTGTGAATTAAAACCTCTAATTAAAACTTTATGTAAAAATCTATCATTAGAAACTACTTTTACAATATCAATTTTATATTGATTATTTAACATTGTTTCATATTTTCTTTTTGTTTGTAATGCACCCTCAAGTTTAGAAAAAGCACCAACTTGTAAATTATAATTATCATGAATTATAGTTTTCTCTTCTATTGCCATTGAAGAAACAGGAGTAATTGGATTAACTACTGGAACTACTTTCTTAGGAACAATAGGTGCTTTATATGCTTGCTTAATAGGAGCATTATAATTTTGTATTTCGCCATTATATCCTAAAACAGTTATTTTTACCCTTGCAGTACCTTTTCTTACCATATCAATTGCATGTGCAGCTGTATTTGATAAATCAATAATTCTTCCATCAACAAAAGGTCCTCTATCATTAATTCGTACAACTACATTCTTACCATTTTCAAGATTATCAACTCTTACAACTGTATTCATAGGCAGAGTCTTATGTGCAGCTGTTAAAGCATACATATCATAAGTTTCACCATTTGAAGTTTTTTTAGCATGAAAATTTGGCCCATACCAAGATGCAATTCCTGTAAACTCATCATTTACATTTGCTATAAAAGGATAATATCTCTCTCCAAATACTGTATAAGGACGAAGTGTTGCTCTATGCATTGCTTTTGAATTTCTAATTTTACTATTTGATGTATTTTTATATATCTTATTTATATCAGAAGAGCTTACTTTATATTTTTTTGATGAACAACCTGTTATTAAAAATGCTACTATTACTAAACTAGTTATTGTTCCGTATTTTAAAAATTTATTTATATATTGCAATTTTATCTCCAATTTTTATTTTATTTGATTTTAGACTATTGTCTTTTTTTATTTTTTTTACACTAATGTTAAATTTATGTGCAATTGTACTTAAAGAATCGCCTTTTTTTACTTTATACAATCTTTTATTTGCTATTTTTCTTCTTGTGTTTTTTGACTTATTTTTAATAACAGGAATAACAAGTTTTTGTTTTAAAGATAAACGATTTGATTTCAATTCATTAAACTTTTTTATTAAACTATATTTTACTTTATATTTATATGCAATACTTGATAAAGTATCACCTTTTTTTACTCTATAAATCACAAAAGATTCATTTTTTATTTTATTTTTATTTTTACTATAAATACCTAATTTAGAATAAGGAATATTAACATCATAACTTTTTACATCAAAAGGCAAAATCTGCTGTTTTATATGCAAATTCATTTTTGATAAAGTACTATATTTCATATTTAATACTTTTGAAATACTTCTTAAGTGTAATCCACCTTTTAATTTTACAGTTGTAATTGTAGAGTTTATATCTCTATCAAAAATATAACCTTTTTTTAAAAAGTTTCTATTAGCTATCATTGCTAAAACTACAATTTTTCTTAAATAAATACGACTTTCTCTTGGTAAGTATTGTCTATCTAATTTTTCTTGTATTTTTAAAAGATCTCGTGCAGTTACATGAATATTTAAATCTCCTAAATCTTTATAGATATTGTTGATTTTATAAAAATCTTTTTTAGTTCGTAAATACTCTTTGATAATATTTCTGTACTCTTTAATTTTTAAAGAGTTTTTTTTATCAGGATAACGTTCTATATATTTATCAATACTAGCTCTTGTAAGTGCTTCAATTACTCTACCCTCACCACAATTATATGCCAAAATTGCTAAATACCATTTACCAAATCTCTTATAATGTGCTCCTAAATATTTTGAAGCTGCATGTGTTGATTTAATAAAATCTAATCGCTCATCAACATATTCATCATTTCTCAAATTATATATTTTCGCAGTTTGAGGCATAAATTGCCATAAGCCAAGAGCATTTGTTGAAGATTTAGCATCAACTCTAAAATTTGATTCTGCCATTGATAAGTATAAAAAGCTTGAGGGTAAACCCTCTTGATTTAAAACTTCTTTTATTTTTGAAATATAGATTGATGATTTTTTTAAATTTCTTTTGTATATATATAAATGGTTTTTATTTGATAGTTCATTATATAAATCTTGAAGATGTTCATCATGTACAAAAGATTTTTCTATATCTAAATCTTTTAAAACCTGATAATCTTTTTTTGTAAATGCAACTGCACTTAAATTAAAAGAAAAGGAGCTAAGAGATAAAAATATAATTAATAATATCTTATTCAAATAACATCCTATTTTAGTATTACTAGATATCCTTTTTAAGATAGGCTAGAAAACTCTTTAAATAATTTAATAGCATTTTTTGTAGTAAGATTATCAATCTCTTCTCTAGTCATTTCTAATAATTCAGCCATTTTATCAGCTACAAAAACTGTATAGTAAGGTTCATTTTTTTTTCCTCTAAAAGGATGAGGAGTTAAATAAGGTCCATCTGTTTCTATAATTAGTTTATCTTTTGGGATTTTAGGTAAAACCTCTATTAGTTTTTTAGCATTTTTAAAAGTTAAAACACCACCTATTCCAAAGTAAAAATTATGAGAAGCCAAAGGTAATAAATGCTCACTTGCATTATAACAGTGAAGTACTCCACCTACTTGCTTTGCATCATAATCAATTAATATCTGCTTTGAATCATTTGAAGCTTCTCGAACGTGAACAATTAAAGGTTTATTTACTTTTTTAGCAAACTCAATTTGAGCTATGAAAACTTCTTTTTGTTTTGCGATATTAGCTTTTTTTTCTTCTTCATCTTCAGGAAGTCTAAAATAATCTAAACCACACTCACCTACAGCAATACATTTAGGATGATTAATATACTCTTCTAAAACTTTTTCATCATACATATGAATATCATAAGGATGAATTCCAACAGCAAAAAATACTTCAGCATATTTTTCAGCAAGTTTAATAGCTTGTGGAAGATCATTAAAATCAGCACCAGGAATTAAAAAGCCTTTTACATTATGATCTAAGGCATTTTTAATTACTGCATCAACATCTTCATAATATTGTTTGTTGTCTAAATGACAATGTGTATCTATAATTATACTAAAAACCTTTTTTCAAGTAAGTTTAATAATCCATTTATTTCAGATAAATCAGAATTTAAAATCCATGCATCAATACCAAAGTTTTTAAATGCATCATAATCTTCTTCATCATCAATAACGGCTACAGAAACAGACTTTTCCTTACAAACTTCAGATTTATTTTCTTCAAATTCAAAAATTGAATCAATATTCAAAATTATAATATCTGCTTTTTCACTCACGCCACTATGAAAATGTTCAACTTTATGATCATCATTAAATAATGAATCATCAATTTCACAAAATGTAATTATATTCATATAAAATCTCCTAAATTTCTTTAATAGTTTATTCTATCTAAAAGATTATTAATTTCAAAACTACAGTATATATCTGGCTGTATCTTCGTTATCTACAATCTCATCTAGTTTATCTTCAACTAAAGTTTTTGTTATGATTACTTTCTCACCTTTTTTTTCATTCGCTTCAAAAGAGATATCTTCAATAACTTTTTCAATTACAGTATGTAATCTTCTAGCACCTATATCTTCAGTCATTTCATTTGCTGTTACAGAATACTTTGCAAAGGCTCTAATTGCACTATCATCAAACTCTAATTCTACTTCTTCAACAGCTAACAGTGCTTGATACTGTTTTAATAAAGAGTTTTTTGTATTAGTTAAAATTTTATATAAAGATTCTTCATCTAATGATTCAAGTTCAACTCTTAAAGGAAATCTTCCTTGTAATTCTGGTAATAAATCACTTGGTTTTGAAACATGGAATGCACCAGCTGCAATAAATAAGATATGGTCAGTTTTAACTTGACCAAATTTAGTCTGAACAGTACTACCTTCAACAATAGGTAATAAATCTCTTTGAACACCCTCTTTACTTGGATCTTGATTTTGATTAGTTTTACCAGATGCAATTTTATCAATTTCATCTAAAAATACAATTCCACCATTTTCAGCTCTTTTAACAGCTTCAATTTTAATAGCTTCTTGGTCAAGTAAAGATTCACTAGCTTCATCTCTTAATAAAACCTTTGCATCTTTTATACTAACTTCTTTTTTAATTTTATCTTTATTAAGTCCGCCAAGCATTTTATTTAAGCTTTCTTGCATTGAACTCATATCCATTGGCATATTAGAATCTAAAATTTCTACATGTGCTTTTTTAGAAACTTCTATTTCAATTTTTTTATCATCTAAAGAACCATCAAGAAGTTTTTTCTCCATCACATTATATGTTTTGATAAATGACTCTTTTGCATTATCTGTAGCAGTTTGGGGAAGTGGAGGTACAAGTATTTCTATAATTTTTTTATGAACTTCATCTTCAATTTTATCTTTGATTTTGTCTTCATATTCTCTTGTTACAATATTTATTGATTCATATACTAAATCTCTAATCATTGACTCAACATCACGACCTACAAATCCAACTTCAGTATATTTACTAGCTTCAACTTTTACAAATGGTAACGACATCATTTTTGCTAATCTTCTTGCAATTTCAGTTTTACCAATACCAGTACTACCAATCATAAGAATATTTTTTGGCATTATCTCTTCTTGTAATTCTGGTTCTACTTTCATTCTTCTATATCTATTTCTTAAAGCTAATGCAATTGTTTTTTTAGCATTAGTTTGTCCAATAATATAATCATCTAAGTATGCAACAATTTGCTTTGGTGTTAAATCCATACTTTATTAGTCCTCTATTTTCAATAATTTAATATTTTGATTTGTGTAAATACATAGTTCACCTGCAATCATTAAAGACTCTTTTACAACATCTTCTTCATCTAAGTCAGAATGTTTTGCAAGAGCCCTAGCAGCAGAAATAGCAAAGTTTCCACCAGAACCAATTGAAGCAATAGCTCCATCTTCAGGTTCAACAACATCACCATTTCCAGATAAAATAAAAATATGATCTTTATTTAAAACTATCATCATAGCTTCTAATCGTCTTAAAACTTTATCCTTTCTCCACTCTTTAGAAAAAGCAATTACAGCTTTTAATAAATCACCTTTTGTACTTTCAAGATGAGTTTCGAACATATCATAAAGATTAAAAGCATCAGCAGTGCTTCCTGCAAAACCAGAAAGTATTTGATCTTTGTAAAGTTTTCTGATTTTTGTAGCATTACCTTTTAAAACTGTATTACCAAAAGTAACTTGACCGTCACCTCCAATTACAGCTTTATTTTTGCCCTTGTAAGCAAGTATTGTAGTAGCATCAAACATTCTGCTTATTCTCCAATAATTATAACTTCTAAATCAGCATGAATACCATGACCTAATTTACAATCAACAGTAAAAGTACCCTCAGCTTTAATTTTTTTATCTAAAGATAAATTCTTTTTATCAACTTCAATTGAGAATTGAGTATTTAACTCTTCAGAAATCTCTTTATTTGTAACAGAACCAATTAAGTGACCATTTGCACCAATTTTATGTTTGATAGTAAGTTTTGTAGCATTTAATTTTTCAGCTAACTCTTTTGCAGCAGCTAATTCTTCCGCTTCTTTTGCATCTTTTCTTTTTTGCTCAGCTTTGTATTTTGCTAGTACATCGTTTGTTGCATGTAATGCTAAACCTTTTCCAATTAGAAAGTTTTTCCCATATCCATCTTTAACTTCTTTAACTTCACCAGCTTTTCCAGTACCTTGAACATCTTTAATTAATAAAACTTTCATATTTTCTCCATATATCTAAAATTGGCAGTATTTTACTATAAGTTATATGAAGTAAGAATAAATCATACTACTCTTGCTATTTTAAATATAGTTTTACTAACTTGCAATATCAAGAGTATTAGGCAAATTTTGTCTAATATTCCTTTTTTTAACATAATTATTTAAACCAATATGATTGTTATATCCTAATAGCTTTGCAATTTTTCTAACAGATAAACCAACTGATAGTAACTCTTCAATTTTATCTCTTTGCTTATCAAATTTTGATTTTTGAATAGTTCCAACAGGTTTACCTAAAGCAACACCAGATAGTTTTTTTGCTGTTAATGCTTCTTTTGTTCGTAAACTCATTAAATCCTTTTCTAATCCAATAGTCATAGAAATCATTCCTAGAATCATTTGAGTTAGCATATCTTTATCATCAACTAAATCAAGATTTTGATTCACTACTAATATTCTAATTTTATTAGATAAAAGAAATTTTACAATCTCTAAAATTGTTTCAATTGTTCTCCCAAAAACATTTAAGTCATAAACTATAATTGTTGTATTTTTTTCACAATTTTTTAGTAATTCTAGAATGTTTTTTTCATCACTTGGAGTACTTATATCTATCTCAATATTTTTATAAATATCTATATTATGTTTTTTAACATAACTATCTAATATAACTTTTTGTTGCTCAGTATATTTTTCATTATTTTTGTTTATTCGAGTATATGTGAAAACATTTGACATGATTTAATCCTTTAACATTAAGTATATTATTTACATACATAAAAACATAGTGTTTAATTATATATATTTAAAGTTTATACAAAATGTTAACAAATAACTTATTAAATCAAGCTTAATCTAATCAATATAAATGCCCAATATTCCCCATTTATCAAATATGTCTTTACACATATAATTATACAGTTTGAATTAAAAGCCTTTTTTTGATATTATCTTTTTAAATATATACGATGAGAAAGGTATCTTTTGAAAATCACTGTCGCAATCTCAGGGGCAAGTGGAGCTAACTTAGGGCTTACATTTGTTAAAAATATTCCTAAGGATATTGAAGTATTTTTAGTACTTTCAAAAAGTGCAAAAATTGCATTAAAGTTAGAAAATGGGATGTCTGTTAAGAAGAGTTTTGAAGATTATAAAAATGTTAAAATATTTTTAGATACAAATATTGCAGCACCTATTGCTTCTGGTTCTTTCAAAGTAGATAAGATGATTATCCTTCCATGCTCAATGAACACACTTGCAAAATGTGCAGTTGGAATCTCAGATTCCCTTATTACAAGAGCTTTTACCGTTATGTTAAAAGAAAAAAGAGATATAATTCTAGCACCTAGAGAAATGCCTCTTAATTCAATTGCCTTAGAAAACATGTTGAAATTATCTAACTTAGGAGTTACTATAGCACCCCCTATTCTTGGATATTATTCAACACAGCAAACATTAGAAGAGATGGAAAACTTTTTAATTGGTAAATGGTTTGATTTACTAAAAATTGACAATAATTTATATAAAAGATGGAAATAAACATGCCTAGAAATATAATAGATAGAGAATCTTATAGAAAAGCCATATACAGTGGTACTTTTGACCCTATTACAAATGGACATTTAGACATTATCGCTCGAGCTGCAAATATATTTGATGAAGTTATAATTGCTGTTGCACAAAGTGAATTAAAAGGTCCTATGTTTTCTCATGAAAAAAGAGTAGAGTTTGTTAATGCAGCAACTCATCACCTTCCAAATGTTAGAGTAGAAGGTTTTGATACATTACTTGTTGACCTTGCAACACAATTAAATGTAAACACTATTATAAGGGGTTTACGAGCTGTTTCAGATTTTGAGTTTGAACTACAAATGGGTTATGCAAATGCTTCAATCAATGATAAAATTGAAACTCTTTATTTAATGCCAACACTTGAAAATGCCTTTGTATCTTCTACAATAGTAAGAGAAATTATTAGATTTGATGGAAAATTTCAGCATCTAGTTCCCAAAGAAGTTTTAAAATGTATGTAGTTGTTGAGGGTATTGATACAGCTGGAAAATCAACACAATTAGATTTATTACAAAAAAAACATACAAATGCAATCTTTACAAAAGAGCCAGGTGGTACTGATATTGGTCTGAAATTACGGTCAATGGCTTTAAATGGTGAAGCAAAATCACCAATTGCTGAAATGTTTTTATTTTTAGCAGATCGTGCTGAGCATATTGAAGAAGTAATACTTAATAATAAACAAAAACTTGTAATTTCTGATAGATCTATGATTTCAGGAATTGCTTATGCATCAACTTTTCCATTAGAAAAAATGATTGAACTTAATTTATTAGCTACAAATAATATATTGCCAAGTCATGTAATTTTATTAGAATTATCACCTAAAGAGCTTGAATATAGGCTTTCTCAAAAAGAAAATGATGCAATTGAGTTAAGAGGAATTGAGTACTTAATTAATATTCAAAATAGAATGAAAGAAACAATAATTAAGCTTGGAGTAAATCATCTTTTTATAGATGCAGGAAAAAAAATAGAAGACATAGAAAAAAAAATAGAGGATTTTTTAAATGAGTAAAGTTGAGAAAAAAGCAATTATACAAAGTCTTAGAGGTATGAAAGATATTGTAAATGATGAGAGTACATTATTTACATATTTTGTTGATAATGCATCAGCAATTGCTAAAAGATATGGATTTTCCTATATGGAAACACCAATTTTAGAAGAGACTGCTTTATTTAAAAGATCAGTTGGTGAAAGTTCAGATATTGTAAACAAAGAGATGTATAACTTTACAGATAAAGGTGAACATGAAGTTTGTTTAAGACCTGAAGGAACTGCAGGAGTTGTAAGACACTTTGTACAAAAGAAACTAGATCGTGCTGGTGGAACTCAAAGATGGTACTATTATGGTCCAATGTTTAGATATGAAAGACCACAAAAAGGAAGATTAAGAGAGTTTCATCAATTTGGTTGTGAAGTATTTGGAGTAGCTTCTGTTATTGAAGATGCAAATATTATTATGATGATAAAAGAGATTTTAGACTTCTTTGGTATTGGATTTAAACTACAATTAAACTCATTAGGTGATGAAAACTGTATGCCACAATATAAAGAAAATCTTGTAAAACATTTAACTTCTTTTAGAGAAGAATTATGTGAAGACTGTCAGGTAAGAATTGACAAGAATCCTATTAGAGTATTAGATTGTAAAAATGAAAACTGTCAATTAAAGTTATCTAATGCACCTAAAATCACTGATAATCTATGTGAAGCATGTGATACTGACTTTGAAAAACTAAAAGAGATTTTAGACTTTAATAATATTGAATATGAAATTGATACAAATTTAGTTCGAGGATTAGACTATTATTCAAAAACTGCATTTGAGTTTGTTTCAGATGAAATTGGAGCACAAAGCGCAATTGCTGGTGGTGGAAGATATGATAAACTTGTAGAATTCCTAGGCGGTCGTCCAACTCCTGGTATTGGTTTTGCTATAGGAATAGAGAGATTACTTGAACTAGTTATTATGAAAGAAGTAAAAGAAGACATCATTTACATGGGTGCTTTAGATGAAACTTCACTTAATACAGTTTTAAAAACAGCAAACTCTAAAAGAAAAACAACTACTACAATAGTAGAATATACACCAAGAGCTTTTTCAAAACACTTTAAACTAGCAGAAAAAGCGAATGCTAATATATTTGCAGTAATTGGAGAGAAAGAGCTTGAAGAGGGAACTATCTATGTTAAAAACCTAGATACGAAAGAAGAAAAAACTATTAAACTAGAGGAATTTTAATATTGAATAATTATGGAATTGATATATGGAGTGATGATAACTTTGTAATAGAAAAAGGACTTGCAAAAGTAAATTTTAAAAGTAAACCATCATTGATATCTATAGTTAAAGAAGTAAGAGAACAAGACTTTAAAGGTCCCTTACTTTTAAGATTTCCACATATAACAAAAAAACAAATAACTACACTTTATGATACTTTTAATACAAGTATTGACGAATATAATTATAATGGAACATTTAATGCAGTCTTTCCTTTAAAGGTAAATCAACTGCCTACTTTCATACATCCACTTATACAAAATGGTAAAGAATATAATTATGGTTTAGAAGCTGGAAGTAAGGCTGAACTTGTAATTGCAATGACATATAACAACCTTAATTCCCCTATAACAGTTAATGGATTTAAAGACAAAGAAATGATTCATTTAGCTTTTATTGCAAGAAGTAAGGGCCATAATATAACACTTATTATTGAAGGTATTAATGAACTGGAAACAATAATAGGGATACAAGAGGAAACACATCTTCCTTGTCCTAATATTGGATTAAGAGTTAGACTTCATAGTGGTGGAAGTGGTATTTGGGCTAAAAGTGGTGGGATTAATTCTAAGTTTGGATTAACATCAACTGAGATACTTGAAGCTTATGAAATGATAAAAGAAAATGAAATGATTGAGTATTTAACAATGATTCATTTTCATATTGGTTCAGCTATGAATTCAATTAAACCATTAAAAAAAGCATTAAGAGAATCTGGTCATATATATGCAGAACTTAAGAACCTTGGAGCAGAGAATTTAAACGCTATTAATATTGGTGGTGGATTAGCTGTTGAATATAGTGCTTATGAAAGAAATAGATTCTATTCATTAAGAGAGTTTGCAAGTGATGTAATTTTTACATTAAGAGATATTGCTAAGCAAAAAGGTGTTGATGAGCCTAATATTTTTACAGAATCAGGAAGATTTATTTCAGCTGCATCTACAGTTTTAGTAACTCCTGTATTAGAACTTTTTTCTTCAGAATATGATTTAGAGCATCTAAAACTAAAAGAAAGCAACCCTCCTTTAATTGAAGAGTTAAATTTACTTTTTAAAGATATGGTAAAGAAAACATCTTATGAGTATATGCATGATGCAATTGATCATATGGAATCATTATTAACTTTATTTGATTTAGGTTATATTGATTTACAAGATAGATCAAATGCTGAAATTTTAACTCATCAAATTATTAAAAAGGCAATTTCTCAACTTGAAGTTGAAGATTATGAAGAGTTAAAAAGATTAGATGAAAATATACAAGAAAAATATTTACTTAATTTTTCTATGTTCCAATCTCTTCCTGATTATTGGGGAATAGACCAAGAGTTTCCAATTATGCCATTAACACATCTTAATAAGAAACCAACAAGATCTGCATCTTTATGGGATATTACTTGTGATAGTGACGGAGAGTTACCTTTTGATTCAAAAAAAGCTTTATATTTACATGATATAGATTTAAATAAAGAAGAATACTTTTTAGGTTTCTTTAATGTTGGTGCTTATCAAGATACCTTAGGAATGAAGCATAATCTATTTTCTCATCCAACTGAAGTAAATGTTGTATTTAAAGATGAAGAAGTTGTACTTGAAAAAGTTATTGAATCACAAACTATTATAGATATTCTTGAAGATATTGATTATGATACAAGTGATATTAAAAATAGACTTAAAGAAAATTTAGATATAAACACATACAAAATATTAGAAAAGTATCTAAACGAAAACAATTATTTAAAAACAATTTGGAGTTATAATGACTAAAGAGAATGAGAAACAAGAAGAAAAAGATAATAGTATTTCTTTTTGGGCTCAAATAAAAGAAGACTTTCTTGTCCCTAAATTAAATGATCCAGCACTAGATTCAAGTATAGAGCTATTTTTTAACTATCCAGGTGTTTGGGCTATTATTAATCATAGAGTTACAAACAAGTTATATACAAACGGATGGAAAAGAACAGCAAGAGTATTAGGAGGAATATCTTCATTACTTACAAAAACAGATATTCATCCAGCAGCAACAATTGGAAGACGTGTATTTATAGATCATGCAATTGGAGTTGTAATAGGAGCTACTACTATTATTGAAGATGATGTACTAATTTATCAAGGTGTAACTCTAGGTGGAGTAAGTTTAGATAAAGGGAAACGACATCCAACTGTAAAATCAAATGCAGTTATTGGAAGTGGTGCAAAAGTTTTAGGAAATATAACAATTGGGAAGAATTCAAAAGTTGGAGCTAATTCAGTTGTAGTTTGTGATGTTCCTAAAAACTCAACAGCTGTAGGAGTTCCTGCAAAAATTCTTAAAAGAGATAATAAAGATTGTAGATTTACTCATGATGACTTACCTGATATTAATAAAGAGATGTTTAAATATCTTATTGAAAGAATTCATGTCTTAGAAACTGCGGTTAAAGAAGAAGATGGAATTGATGTAAGTAAAAAAGATAAAAAACTTGAAGAAGATTATAATAAATTCATTAATGCAATGAACTCTATAAAGAAAAAATAACCTAGATGTATGATTTAGCTGCTTTTGGAATTATTACAGGTTTTATATCAGGCTTTTTTGGAGTTGGCGGAGGTATGATACTTGTACCAATGCTTTTACTTTCAGGCTTTGTAATGAAAGAAGCAGTTGCCATCTCTATTATGCAAATGGTATTTTCATCAATTTACGGTTCTTTTTTAAACTCTAAAAAATTCACTTATGTCATAAAAGATGGAATAATTATTGGAATTGGTGGTTTTGTTGGAGGTTTACAAAGTGGATATATTGTAACAAATGTATCTAATGAGACTTTACAATATCTTTTTATTCTAATTTTATTTTATTCAATAATAAAAATATTTATAACTCCAGCAGAGCATGATTGCGATAAAAAATCAAAAAATAAACTTACTCTTTTTATTATTGGTTTTTTTACAGGAATAGTTGCTATGAGTATTGGAGTTGGCGGTTCTGTAATTTTAACTCCTATTTTAATTGGTTTTTTAAAATATGATTTAAAAGCAGCAACGGCACTTGCTTTATTCTTTGTAATATTTTCATCTGTTGCTGGATTTACATCTTTATCATTAAGTGGACATATGCTTTATACTCAAGGTGCTATTATTGGAGTTTGTTCTTTAATAGGTGTTTACTTTGGAATTATGCTTAAAAATAAAGTTCATTCAAATTCATATAAAAAATATATTCTAGTTTTAAATAGTATTATTTTAGTGACTATGATTTATAAAACATTTTAATTATAGCTTAATTATTTTGTAATCATCTTGTAATTAAAATTATGTATAATTCTTTTACAGACATTAATTTAAATAAAAAAGATTACGCGAACAATCTTTTTTATCTTCTTTTTAAATACAACTGCAATTGTATTTAAAAACTTGTCTTTAATCTAATAAAGTATCTTTTAATAGGTATTCTAAAACCCCACCATTTTTATAATATTCTAATTCCCTATCATTTTGTATTTTTGATAAAACAGTAATGACTTTACATTGTTCACTTCTACAAATTTCTAACTCTATTTTATCATTTGCTTTTAATCTTTTTGATTGAATATTGATAATCTCATCTCCTTTTAACTTTAAAGATTCAATATCATCATCAATAAACTCTAAGGGTAAAACCCCAAGCTTAAGAAGATCATTTTTATAACTTTTTGAAAAAGATTTAGCAACAATAACATCAACACCTAATAATTTTAATCCTTTTACAGTCCAGTCATTTTTATCTTCAATACAAAAACTACTTCCAGAAAATATTATTAAAGGGGTCTTACTATTTTTCATTTTAGTACAAAAATCATATATTGACATAATTTCACTAGTTTCAAAATCTTTTGTATATCCACCCTCTTTTGGTTTTACTATTTTATTTTGTAGTTTACTATCTGATAAAATTGATGTTGTCATTACAAGAGAGTTTGCATATCTATTTTCAAAAGTACCAAACTCATCAGGAAGTAAGCCTTTTGATTTTAAAAATAATGCTGTTGAAGAGTATGAAGATATTTTACCTTTGGGAGAAATTTGCTCAGATGAAATATTTTCATCAAAAAGTGCTAATATTCTTAAGTTTTTTATATCAATAACACTTCTATCCTTTTTATCAAAAAGTTCAGTTTTGCAAAGATACGTAGAGTTCTCATCCCATGTATAAGTATCAGATTTATCAAAAGTTAATGATTGCCAATACTCATTACCTACAAAAATATATTCATATAAATCTTTATAAATAGAGTAATCAAGTTTTTCTAAATACTCATTCACTTCAGTCATACTTGGCCAAATATCACTTAAGTAAATATCTTGTGAAATATTTTCTTTAGTAATATCAAAATCCATATTTCCTTTTAAACAATATGCAATTACTAAAGCAGGCGAAAATATCCATTTAGATTTTACAAATTTATTATCTAAAATCTTTTCCATATTATTTGAGTATGAGACATATGACACATCCAAGTTAAATTTTTCTACATCTAAAGAGATACTTTCACTTATAGATATTTCTTCTTTTTTAACAATAAGAAAACCTAATTGTTCTAAGTATTTTAGTAAATCGAGTTTTTCTAAAAACTGTTTTTGCACTTGCGAATGAAAAGTTATAAACTTAGAAATATTTTTGTTTATACTAATACCTAAACCACATGCTTTTTTTGCAACTAAAGAAGCTTGAATTAATAAAGAAGGATTTGTTGTATTTGAGCAAATATCAATAAGTGCTAAAACGATATCATTATCTTTTACAAAATTTCCTTTTTTAAAACTCTTTAATTTTTTAGATACATCACTTACAAAAAACTCTTCGCAAGAGTTTTTTACAAGAACTCCTATTGGTAGAACACTTGATAAATCAAGTTCGAAAAACTCTTCATACTCCATTGAATTATTTAATAAATCCTTTGATAAAAACAAACCTTGTTTTTCATAATATGTTTTGATTAAAGATGCATCAACACCTCTTGTTTGTTCAATAAAAAAGATTGTATTATTATCAACAGGAAAATATCCCCCAATTCCACTATATTCTAAAATTAAATTAGATAAGATAGTTCTATCTTCTAAGGATATATTTTTTAAACCCTCACCATAAAACTCTACAATCTTTCCATCTATTTTATTGTGTATAACTAGATTTTTCAATGTTAATAAAACATCATTAAAACTCGTTCCTTGAGCTAAAGAACCTTTGATTTCAATTCCTATAGTTTTAGGTAATTCTAAAAAAACTGAAGACTCTAGCATAACTGATTGTATATCAATTCGACTAACACATAAAGAGAGTACTCCAAGTGAATTTAGCATTGAACTGTGTAAATCAGTTCCTACTATTGATTCTGGGAAAAGAACAACTTTGTCTTCTTCTCTTTTTAAAGAAAGCATAGTTGATAAATATTCTAAATTCACTTGCTTTAAAGGATTATCATTTGGAGGAATAATAGATATATTTTCAAAAGCATTTCCAATATATTTTAAGAAGCTATATCTTTCTTTATTCTTTTCTTCCTTATTATTAACACTATCAACATTATCAATAACTACATCAATCATTATTTTTAGTTTTTTAAATATATTTTCACTAATTGAAATAAAATCTACTAAAGTAGGAACAGCATTAAATTCATTCATTATAATTCTATTTGCATTAAAGCTAATTTGTTTTAAATGATTTCTTGTTATAAAAACATCTATAATATCATTAACATCATTTTCATCTGCATTTCTAATATTTGCTTCAAGCAAAACTTTTAAACAATAAGGTAGTTTTTTTAATTTTGGAAAATATTCATATACTTTTTCTAAATCACAGTAATAATATTTTTTTTCATTGAATTCAAAACTATTTAAAAATCTATTCAAAGCTCTTTATCCTCTACATTTTATTAAGTAAAAAGTATCTAAATTTTCTTTAATAATTTATTATAAATAATTTAAACTTTAGAATTAGAACATAAGTTTATAATTTATATAAAAGCATAGAATATTTAATCAGTAATTAGCTAAGAGTATAATATAATATTAGCTTCAAAAATTTAAAGGCTAATATAATTATGACAGATACTATAAAAATTTTTAACGCTAAAGAAAACAACTTAAAAAATATTAATTTAGAAATACCAAAGAATAAACTAATCGTATTTACAGGACTATCAGGAAGTGGGAAATCTACTCTTGCTTTTGATACACTTTATGCAGAAGGACAAAGAAGATATATAGAGTCTTTATCTGCTTATGCTAGACAATTCTTAGATAAAGTAGGAAAACCTGATGTTGAAAGAATTGAAGGATTAACACCTGCAATTGCAATTGATCAAAAAACTACTTCAAAAAATCCACGTTCTACTGTTGGAACTATTACTGAAGTTTACGATTACCTAAGACTTTTATATGCAAGAATTGGAAAACAACATTGTCATAAATGTGGAGAACCAATTTCACAAATGAGTGCATCTGATGTAATTTCACAAGTTTTAACACTTCCTCAGAATTCTAAAATTGTAATACTAGCTCCTTTAATAAATAGAAAAAAAGGAACATTTGCAGACTTACTTGAATCTTTAAGAGGAAAAGGTTACGTTAGAGCCATGATTGATGGAGTAATGGTTAGACTTGATGAAGAGATAGAACTTGGAAAATCAAAAATGCATACTATTAAAGTTGTAATTGATAGAGTTGTAGTAAAAGAAGAAAACAAAGAAAGAATTGCTCAAGATGTTGAAAAAGGACTAAAAGAGAGTTTTGGTGAGCTAGAAATTGAAGTACTAAATCATGAAGATGTTGGAGTTGAAAAACACATCCACTACAGCGAGCATATGGCATGTTTTGATTGTAAAATCTCTTTTGAACCCTTAGAGCCTTTATCATTTTCTTTTAACTCACCAAAAGGTGCATGTTCGTCTTGTGATGGCTTAGGTATTAGATATGCTTTAGATATGAAAAAAGTAATCAATGAAGAACTTCCAATTGAAGAGGGAGCTGTTAGAGTAATATATGGTTTCAACAAAGGTTTTTACTTTAAAATGCTTACTGCTTTTTGTGAAGCATCTGATATTGATATGACGATTCCTTTTAAAGATTTAGAAGAGTATCAAAGAAAAGCTATTTTACATGGTGGTATTGAAGAAGCAAAATTTGTATGGAAAAAACATACTTTAAAAAGAAAATGGGAAGGTGTTGTAAAAATAGCCTATGACATGATAAAAGATGAAAAAGAAATGGCTGAGTACATGACTGAAAAAGCATGTGATGATTGTAATGGAAATAGATTAAAACCATCATCTCAAAGCGTTTATGTCGCAGGTAAAACAATAGGAGATATTTTAAATGTTCCTATTGAAGACTCTCATAAGTTTTTCCAAGATAGTGAAAACTTCAAATACTTATCAGATCAAAGTAAATTAATTGCAAAACCAATATTAAAAGAAGTACAAGAAAGAGTCTATTTCTTATATGATGTTGGACTTGGATATATAACACTTGGACGTGATGCTAGAACAATTTCAGGAGGAGAAGCTCAAAGAATTAGAGTTGCTTCACAAATTGGTTCAGGATTAACAGGAGTTATGTATGTTTTAGATGAGCCATCAATTGGTCTTCATGAAAGAGATACAAATAAACTTATTAAAACACTTCGTGCTCTACAAGAAAAAGGAAATACTGTAATTGTAGTTGAACATGATAAAGAGACTATTGAAGCTGCAGATTATATTGTAGATATTGGTCCACATGCAGGAAAATTTGGTGGTGAAATTGTATTTGATGGAACACTAGATCAGATGTATAAAGCAAAGACTTTAACTGCAAAATACTTAACAGGTGAAAAAAAAATAAGTTATTTACATAATAGACCACAAGAAGAGTTTATTGAGATAAAAAATGTATCAATCAATAATATTAAGGATTTAAGTTTACAAATACCTTTAAAAAACTTATGTGCAATTACAGGAGTTTCAGGAAGTGGAAAATCTTCACTAATCTTGCAAACACTTTTACCTGTAGCAAAAGAGTTACTAAACCATGCTAGAAAAGTTAAAAAAGTTGATGGTGTAGAGATTGAAGGACTAGAAAAACTTGATAAAGTGATTTATCTAGACCAAAGTCCAATAGGAAGAACTCCAAGAAGTAATCCTGCAACATATACAGGATTAATGGATGAATTAAGACTTCTATTTTCTAAAACAAAAGAAGCAGAAATTAGAGGCTATAAAATAGGACGTTTCTCTTTTAATGTTAAAGGTGGTCGTTGTGAAAAATGTCAAGGTGAAGGTGAAATTAAAATAGAAATGCACTTCTTACCAGATATTATGGTTAAGTGTGATGATTGTCAAGGTCAAAGATATAATGCTCAAACTTTAGAAATATTATATAAGGGTAAAAGTATTTCTGATGTTTTAAATATGAGTGTTGATGAAGCTCTTGAATTCTTTATAAAAATTCCAAAAATCCATGCAAAACTTCAGACACTTAGTGATGTGGGACTTGGATATATTACTTTAGGACAAAATGCTGTAACTCTTAGTGGTGGAGAAGCACAAAGAATTAAACTAAGTAAAGAATTAAGTAAAAAAGATACAGGAAATACTCTATATATTTTAGATGAACCAACAACTGGACTTCATTTTGCAGATGTTGATAGACTTACAAAAGTATTACACCATTTGGTTGATTTAGGAAACTCTGTAATTGTAATTGAGCATAATTTAGATGTAGTTAAAAACTCTGATTGGGTTATTGATATGGGACCTGAGGGTGGAAATAAAGGTGGCTTACTTGTTGATGAAGGAACACCAGAACATCTTGCCGCAAATCATAAAAAATCTGGTTCACATACAGGTTATTATTTAGCAAAAGAGATTAAATAAATGTATGACAAAACAAAATTTACACAAGATTTAGCAATTGATAGATTTATTTATGCAGTTGAAAATAATTTTTACGTTGAAGCACATGAACTATTAGAAGATGATTGGAATGAATACAAAAAAATTGGCGAAAAAAATAAAGCTTTAGTACTAAAAGGCTTAATAAATGGGGCTACTGCCTTAGCCTTATATTTTGAAAAGAAAAGACCAAGTGGCTATGAAAAGGTTTGGCCTGTTTTTAATAAATATATGCCTTTATTAGATGAAGTTTCATTAGATAATAAGGACAGATTTTATCATGCAAAAGAGTTATTGATTAAAAAGAATAGTTTAATTAATAATTAACTATAGTAAAGTCAAAGGTTTACATGTATGAATAAATCCAAATTTTTATTATTTTTTTTAATATTTTCAAACTATATATTTGCAAGTGAAGCATTTGATTATATAAAATTAACTCCTAAAGAAGAAGCTTTCTTAAGAAATACAAAAGTAAAAGTTATTACATCAAATACTTGGGCACCAATAAATATGTATAATGATAAAGATCAATTAGCAGGAATTGCTATAGATTTTTGGAATAAGATAAAGGTGCGTGCAAATATCAATTCAGAGATGATAACAGCAAGAGATTGGAATCATGTTTTAAATTCCATAAAAAATAAAGAAGCTGATATTACAATTGGTACATCTTATGATAAAAATAAACTAGATTATGCAAATTTCACAAGCTCTTATATATCTTTTCCTATAGCCTTTGCTACACTATTTGATAAAAGATTTATTCCAAATGCTTCATTTTTAGAAGGCAAAAAAGTTGCAGTTGGAGAAAACTACAGTTCTCATAATATTTTAAAAGAACATTTTCCAAATATTGATTTTGTAACAGTAAGAAATACAAAAGAAGCTTTAGAGCTTTTAAGTGCAGGAAAAGTTGAAGCTGCAGTTGATATTTTACCAACAATTGCTCATTTAATTTCTGTAAATGGCTATTATAATCTTAAAATATCAGGAACAAGTGAACATAAAGTTCATGTTTCATTTATGATTAGAAAAGATTATAAAGAACTACAGACAATTATAAATAAACATATTGCTATGTTAAGTCCTGAAGATAAAAACAGTATTATTAGGCAATGGCTTATTGTTAAGTTTGATAAAACATTTGTTGGATATGAATATTTAGTTCAAATTTTGATTTTGATTTTACTTGCAATTTTATTTTACTCATTTAAACAAAAAGATTTAAGAGAATATAATAAAAAATTAAAAAAGCTATCGACTACAGACTCTTTAACAAATCTCCATAATAGAAGAAAATTAGATGAACTATTAAATGATTCTAAAAACAAAAAATATTCATTAATTCTTTTAGATATTGATCACTTTAAAGAAATAAACGATATCCATGGACATTTAGAAGGAGATAAAGTTTTAGTTGAATTATCACGTCTATTAAAAAATAGTCTAAATAAAAATGATGAAATTGGAAGATGGGGTGGCGAAGAATTTTTAATTATATGTAAAAATACAACAGAAAAAGATGCCTCAATAATTGCTTTAAGACTTAAAAAACTAATTGAAGAGTATGATTTTAAAATAAGAAAAGTTACTGCTTCATTTGGTGTTTCTGAAGCAAAGAAAGAGTTGACGCTAAAAGATATTCTAGCAAATGCAGATAATGCTTTATATAAAGCAAAACAGCAGGGAAGAAATCAAGTAGTATTAGCTTCTAGTTTATAATTCTAAAGGGATTATTCTAATCCCATTAAATAAGATTTTAATCGCATCATATCTTCTGTTGGATATTGATTTTCACTATTTCCTCTAACTGCTTTTACAAAAAAATCTTTTGATGAATCATTAAAACCAAAATTAGTGTTTGTAAGTACAATCTCATGATGAACTTTTGTTGTTTCACTACTTGTTTTTTCAACATTTGAAACAGCTTGTGTATTTGTAAATTGTTCTTTTTGAACCTCTTTTAATTTAGATTGTTGATCTAAATTAGAACTTGTGTTAATTGATTGAATTTGCTGTGCTTGTACAAGTTTATTATCACTAAATTGATTAATATTTGACATTAAACCATATTCCAAAATAAGCTCCTTTCTTTAAATCAATTTATCTCTTTTAATAATTATACATCAATTTCAAATATTTTGTCAAAAAAAATTTAATTATTAAGTTTTTTTTGATATTATTAGCTATAAACTTTCAAAAATAAAGGAGTCCTTATTGGAAGATAATTCCCGAAGGCGTGATTTAATTAAGAGTGAGAAAAAATGGATATTTTAATCTTACTATTTATTGCTGTTGTAGGAGTATCATTTTTATGTTCTATTTTAGAATCTATTCTACTTTCTACAAATCTATCGTATGTATCTGTTCTTGAAAAGAAAAATAAAAAAGCAGGACAATTACTCAAAAAATTAAAAACTGACATAGATGTTTCAATTGCTTCAATTCTAATTTTAAATACAATTGCTAATACTTTAGGTGCTACTGCTATTGGAGTTCAAGCACAAAATGTATTTGATGGAGATAAAACTATTGTAATGGTAGTTTCTATTATTTTGACATTTATGATTTTATTTTTTGCAGAAATAATACCTAAAACAATTGGAGCTGTTTATTGGAAAGAACTAGCGCCTTATGCAGCAAGAATTATTAATATATTCATATTTATCACCTACCCTATTATTTTAATTACACAATTTGTAACTAAAAAAATTGGTTCAAATATGAGTGATACAATTTCAAGAGAAGAGCTAATTCACTCTACACTATTAAGTGAAGAAGAAGGTGTTATTGGAGATTTAGAATCTGATATTATTGAAAATACTCTAACTTTAAATAATATGAAAGTTAGAGAAATATTAACTCCTAGATCAGTTATGTATGCAATAGATAAAAACACACCTATTAAAGATATTATTGAAGATAAGAGAACTTTTAAGTTTTCGAGAGTTCCTATTTATGAAGATACTATTGATAATATCATTGGTATCGTATTAACAAAAAAACTATTTAAACAAGCTCTTATTGATAAAGGTGTTGCAGTAGAGACTATTATGAAACCAGCTATACCTATAAATGAAAACATACCTGTTTCAAAAGCTTTAAATATGTTTATTCAAAAGAAAGAGCATATGTTTGTAGTTTATGATTCTTATGATCAAACTGAGGGTATTGTTACACTTGAAGATTGTATAGAAACATTATTAGGTTTAGAAATCATGGATGAATCAGATACAACTGCTGATATGAGAAGACTTGCTTTAAATAAAATGAAAGCAAAAAGAAAAGAAAAAGAAAAAGGAATATAAATGAGTTTAAAGAACACTATAATTAGTATTTTTATTGTTTTTGTTGTTGCACTTATGTTAAGTGGGACTTCTGAAGAAAAAGGCGCACATTGGGATTATACTGAAGATTTAGGACCAAAAGAATGGGCTAATCTTGATGAAAAATATAGTATGTGTGAAAATGGTTTAAATCAATCACCAATCAATATTACTAATGTAATACCTGCAAAGTTAAATCCTTTAGAGTTTGAAGGTAGTGCAAAAGCAACAACATTTGAAAATAATGGTCATTCACTTCAAGTAAACTTTACAAGTGCTAACTCTTTAGCAATTGACAATGAAAAATATTACTTAAAACAAATTCATTTTCATACACCAAGTGAAAATCAAATTAATGGAACTTCATACCCTATGGAAGCTCACTTAGTTCATGCAAATAGTGCAGGAAACTTAGCTGTTGTTGCTGTAATGTTTGAGATTATTGAAGACAATTTAGTTTTAAATAAACTATTAAGAAACTTACCTGAAAATAAAGGTGATAAAAATAGATTAAAATCTGAAGTTTTAGGATATGATATTTTACCATCAAATAAAGATTATTATAGATTTAATGGTTCTTTAACAACTCCTCCTTGTAGTGAGGGTGTTAAATGGTTCGTATTAAAAACACCTGTTGGAATTTCAAAAAGTCAATTAGCTGACTTTGATGCAGTAATGCCAACAAACAATAGACCTCTTCAAAAAATAAACGCTAGAACTATTCTAGACTAATTAAAAAAATATATACAGAATTTTTTCTGTATATATGCCTACTTTAAAAATTTAATAAACAACTATATTACTATTTTTATGTTATACTTTAATTCATTTAAAAAAGAATTAAAAATATGACTAAAGGGTAAAAGATGAATATTTTAGAAACAATATTAAAAAATGGTTTAGATGAAAATATATTAGGTGCAATTTCTGCTAAAACTGGTATTGATACTAGTTCAATTCAAGATATTGTCTCACAAGTAGCTCCAAAGTTAGTTGATGGTGCAAAGCAAAACTTAGCAAGTACTAATGATTCAGGAAATTTAATAAATATGATTTCAAATACTGATTTAGATTCATTAAAAAACAATCCTGATGCAATTGATAATTCTGATAATTCAAATATGCTAGGCGAATTATTCTCTTCACTAGATACTAATGAAAGTGATGTTGCAAATGAATTAAGTGCTAAAAGTGGTGTTGATGCAACATCTATTTCATCTTTATTACCGATGTTAGCTCCTCTTGTAATGGGTGCTTTAAATCAAAAAACAAATCTAGGTGCAACAGATACATCAAATACAAATGATATTACATCAATGTTAACAAACTTTATAGACCAAGATAATGATGGTTCTGTAGTTGACGATTTAATGGGTATGGCAAAAAAATTCTTTTAAATAAGAATATTTTAAATTATTTTCAAATAAAATATCACAAATAAACTCAAGGAAAAAATATGACAATTAACTTAAGAAAAAGCGAAGCAAAAGAACCATTTTCATTTATTTATGTAAATGCTGAGGGAAAAACAATTGTTAAGAGTGAAAACTACTCTCAAAAACCAAGCGCTAAAAATGGAATTGAATCAGTTAGAAAAAACTGTCAAGATGATGCTAGATATGAATTTAAAGAATCAACTAATGGTAAGTTCTTTTTTAATATTAAAGCTACTAATGGTCAAGTTGTAGGAACAAGTGCTTTATTCGCAACTGAGCAAGAAAGAACTGCAGCTGTTGCTGAACTTAAAGCTGATTCAGCTGATGCGGAAGTTAACGAAGCATAATAAACTTCTTTTAAAATATATATAAAAAGTGAATGCTTATATTTTAAGCATTCACTTTTTTTTTGCTATAATATCCCAAAATTACATGAATAAAATTATAAAAGGTCTATCATGAATAGTACTATTGATTATGAAAAATTAAAACTTTTTTATATTGGAAAAGAAAAAGTTGATGAAGACACTACTGTTCCTCTTGTATATAAGAACAAAGATTTAAGAACACATGCCGCAATTATTGGAATGACAGGAAGTGGAAAAACAGGTCTTGGTATTTCATTACTTGAAGAAGCTGCTATTGATAATATTCCATCAATTATTATTGACCCCAAAGGTGATATGGGAAATTTACTTTTAACATTTCCTAATTTAGAAGCAAATGATTTCAAACCTTGGATTGAAGAGCAAGATGCAATAAATAACGGTCTTACAATAGAGGAACAAGCTGCTAATACAGCAAGTCTTTGGGAAAAAGGAATTACAGGAGATTTTCAAAGTAAAGAGCGAATTGCAAAACTAAAAAATGCAGCTGATTTTACTATTTATACACCAGGAAGTACAGCAGGTGTTCCTATTTCTATTTTATCTTCTTTTAAAGCTCCAGGAATTGAAGTTTTAGAAGATCATGATTTATTAACTTCACTTATAAATTCAACTGTTTCATCGCTACTTTCACTTGTAGATATTAATAGTGACTCTTCATCAAAAGAGAATATACTTCTTAGTTCTATTTTTATGAATGCATATACAAAAGCTAAAGATTTAACACTAGAAGAACTAATTTCGCTAATAGTAACTCCTCCTTTCTCTAAAGTTGGAATTTTTGATTTAGAAACATTTTTTAAACAAGATGATAGATTAAAATTAGCACTAAAATTAAATACTATAATTGCAAACCCATCTTTTAAAAACTGGATTACAGGAGAGGCTTTAAATATTTCAAACCTTTTATATGATGAAAAGGGAAAAGCTAAAGTATCAATATTTTCAATTTCACATTTAGATGATGCTCAACGAATGTTTTTTGTATCACTTTTACTAAATCAAATGCTCTCATGGATGAGAAGGCAAGAAGGAACATCATCACTTAAAGCCCTACTTTATATGGATGAAATATTTGGATATTTTCCACCATCGAAAAATCCACCATCAAAACAACCAATGCTTACACTTTTAAAACAAGCACGATCTTTTGGACTTGGAGTTATACTTTCTACTCAAAATCCTGTTGATATTGATTATAAAGGTTTATCAAATATTGGAACTTGGTTTATTGGCCGATTACAAACTAAACAAGATAAAGAGAAAGTTATTGATGGATTAAGTTCAGCTGCTAATGGAAAAGTTGATAAAAAAGAGTTAATGAGTACAATATCAAACCTTGAAAAAAGAACATTTATAATGAAAAATATAAATGAAGACAATATTAAAATATTTAAAACAAGATGGGTTTTATCATACTTGAAAGGTCCTATATCAAAAGATGATATTAAAAAATTAATGAGTGATAAAATAGCTAAATTAAAAGAAAAAATCACTTCTAATAAAACTAATATTCAAAGAGAAACAAGAAAAGAAACAGTACAAAAAAGTAAAGAGTATGTAAAACCTATTATTCCAAATAGTATTGAACAAAAATACTCATACATATCTCAAAGTGATGAATACTCACTACAAGCTTATTTATTATGTTCTACTACTATAAATTTTGTAAATGCAAGTAAAGGAATTGATAAAACCCAGGAGTTACAATATAAAATTTACTTAGATGAAAGAATGAACGATATAGATTTTCAAGAGCTTGAAGATATTGAGAATTCATCTTTTGAAACAAGAGCAAGAACAAATTCTATTTTTTATGAGATACCAAGTTTCTTACAAAATCAAAGAGAAGTAAAACTAATTTCAAAAAACTTTGATAATCATATTTATAGAAATAATAAACTAGTATTATTTAAAAATAGCAAGTTAAAAATAACATCAAAACAAGATGAATCAATAAATGATTTTAGAGCAAGAGTGCAAGATAGATTAAATGAAAACATTGATGAAGCAGTAGAAAAGCTTCAAATTAAATTTGAAAAAGCTAATACTTCACTTGAGAAGAAACTAGATAAATTATATATTAAACTAGAAAAAGAAAAAAATCAAGCAGCCTCAAAAACAACAAATACTTTAATATCAATAGGAACATCAATATTAGGTGCATTCTTTGGAAATAATGTTCTTTCAAAGACAAATATGGGAAAAGTAGCAAGAGGAGCTAAGGGAGCATCTGATATATTAAAAGAGAGATCAGATGTTAAATTTGTTGAAGAAGATATATTAAATATTAATCAAGAAGCCCAAGAATTAAAAGAAAAGTTAGAAATTCAAATAGAAGAAATAAATGAAGAATTTTCAATCTCAAACTATGAAATTGAAGAGTTTTCTTTAAATTTAAGAAGAAAAGATATTTATAATACAAAAATAGAAATTTTATGGGAAGAAGTATAATGGCAAAAGATTTAAATGAGTTTTTAGAAGATTTTAAAAGTTTAAGTATGAGTACAATTGATGAGAAAGGAAACCCATTTTCATCTTATGCACCCTTTATTAAAATAGAAGATAAATATTATGTTTACATATCTTTAATGGCAAAGCACACAACAAACTTAAAAAATAAAAATATTTGTAGTCTATTTTTTGTAGAAGATGAAAGTAAATGTTCAAATATTTTTGCTAGAAAAAGAGCAATGGTACAATGTAATTCAAATGTGATAAAGCAAGACACAAAAGAAGAGATAGATTTATTAGAACAATTTAAGATAAAATTTGATGATGGTATGATTACAATGTTAAAAGGCATGAAAGATTTTCATGTCTTTGAATTTACTCCCTTTTATGGAGAAGCAGTTTTTGGTTTTGGTAAAGCCTATAACTTAGGTGGAAAAGATTTTAGCCAATTTGTTGAACGAGAAAATACAGGTACAAAAGGACATGGAAAATGAAAGGTTTAGTTTTTACAGAATTACTTGAATATGTTGAGGATAACTTTGGTTTTGATATGGCAGATAAGATTATTGAAGATGCAAATTTGGCTAACGATGGGGCTTTTACACAAGCAGGAAATTATCCTTTTGAAGAACTAGTAAAACTATTAGCTGCACTTAGTAAAGAATCAAATATTGAAATACCAAAACTTTTAGAGATTTTTGGGGAGCATATGTTTACACGACTAATATCTTTAAATCCACAGTTAAAAAATAATTTTGAATCTTCATTAGATTTAATATCAAAGGTAGACGATATTATTCATCCTGAAGTTGAAAAGCTATATCCAGGTGCTGATTTACCGAAGTTTAATCTAATAAATAGAAGTGAAAATAAAGTAGTAATTGATTACATTTCAAGTAAGCACTTAGAACCATTTGCAATTGGTTTAATGAAAGGCTCTGCAAAAAACTTTAATGAAAAAATAATTATAAGTCAAGAAAAAGTTAATGATATCACAAGATTTACATTGGAACTGGAAAAATAAGAATGACAGAAGAGAGTCCTTGGGAAAAACGTTTTAGAAGAGAAAGAAAAGCAAGGAAAGAAGCTGAAGAACTATTAGAGAAAAAAAGTAGTGAAGTATATAATATAAATAAAAATCTAGAAAAATCAATTTATGAAAGAACGCTAGAATTAGAAGAAGCTTTAAAAATTGCAACTACTGCAAAAGAAATCAAGTCTAATTTTCTAGCAAATATGTCCCATGAAATTAGAACACCAATGAATGGAATATTAGGGTTCACAGAATTACTTTTAAAAACAAAATTAGATGAAAAACAAAAGAAATATCTAGATATAGTTGAATCATCAACTAAAACCTTAATGTCAATAATAAATGATATTCTAGACTTCTCTAAGATTGAAAGTGGCAAAACTGTAATTGATTCAGTAAAAGTTGATATTAAAAAAGAACTTAAAAATAACATCTTATTATTTTCAGAAAATGCACAAAAAAAAGAAATAGTTTACACTTTTAATATTGATGAAAAAATTGCTGATTTTTTATATGTAGATATTCATAAATTAAAACAAGTATTATCTAACTTAATTACTAATGCAATTAAATTTACAAATAAAAATAAAAAAATCAATATTAACATAGAGTTAAAAAATGATTCTATTAATAAACAAAAATTGCTATTTTCAGTACAAGATGAGGGATGTGGAATTCCATTTGAAAAACAAGATAAAATTTTTGAAGCCTTTATACAAGCTGATAATTCTACTACAAGAGAGTTTGGTGGAACAGGACTTGGATTAAATATCTCAAGTACAATTGTAAAGTTATTAGCAGGAGAATTAAAGTTAGAAAGTAAAGAGAATATAGGAAGTACTTTTTACTTCGAACTTGAATTAGAAAAAACACAAAATGACGAACAAGTTACAGAAGAATATTTGGATCTAAAAATAAGTAAAAATAAGACTACTGAAAATTTAAATATTTTAGTTGTTGATGATAATGAAATTAATTCACTTTTAATATCTGAAATTTTGAAAGACTTAAATATAAACTTTGAGCTTGCTCAAAATGGTCAACTAGCTATTGATAAATGTAAAGAAGAGAAATTTGATATTATTTTAATGGATATTAATATGCCTATATTAAATGGTATTGAAGCAACATATATATTAAAGAATGAGTATAAACTAAAAACACCAATTATTGCATTAACTGCAAATTCATTAGAGGGCGATAAAGAGAAGTTTATAAACTATGGAATGGATGATTATTTATCTAAACCTTTTAATGTAGATAAATTTATAGATATATTAAATAAATTTTCTTAAAAAATATTGAGATTTAAGCAATGAAAATATCATATCATAGAAGAAGAAAAATAAAAACTAGAAGAATAGCATTAGATAAACTAATTAAAGATGGTATTGAAGAACCTAAAGAATTAGCTGAACTTTTAAAAGTTACAGTACCAACTATAAAAAGAGATATTGAAGCACTAAAAACAATGAGTAAAAGTGATTTAACTTTTAAAACTAAAGAGAGTTCACAACAAATACTAGAAAAGAAAGATACTATTTTAAAAATGCTAGATGATGAAGAGTATTATACTGACAAAGGAGAGATAAATATAGCAAAAATAAGCTCCAAGCTTAAGACAAGTAGAACTACTGTTCTTAGTGTCTTAAATGGAGAATAAAGCTATATTTTTATTTATTTGAATATATTTTTCCATCAGCTGAAATTAAAATAGCCATTGCTTTTGTATTTTCAAATTGAGAAAGAATAATCAAAAGTATCATCATCATAGGAACAGATAAAAACATTCCTACCGTTCCCCACATAGCTCCCCAAATAACAAGAGATAAAATCACTACAAATTGAGAAATATTTAATTTATTTCCCATAAGTCTAGGATAGATTATATTTCCAATTACAAACTGAATAGAAGCAAGAGAAATAAGAACTATTAAAACTTCTGAAAGTTCTGAGAACTGAACAAGTGCAAATAAGGTTGGAATAACTACTGCAATTATACTTCCAATTGTTGGAATAAAGTTTAAAATAAATGCCAAGAATCCCCAAAGAACTGCACCTTGAACTGAAAAGAATTCACATATTAAATAAGTTAAGAAACCTGTACATAAGCTAATTATTGTAGTGATTGAAATATACATTCTAATTGTTTTTGAAACACTAGATAATATATCTTTTGCTTTTGCTCTATTTTCATAATTAGGAAAAAGTGCATTAATTTTTGCATTAAAAAAACGTTGATCTAAAAGTAGAAATAAAACATATAATAAAATTTGCATAATATTACTAACTATTGAACTAAAAGCAGCTATTACTTTATTTATTAAAGAAGCAATACTAAACTGTTCAAATAACTTCTCAAATTTATCTGATAAATCAAATCCTGTTGATAATGAAAGTTTTTCAATTAATGCATAGAATTTATCATCTAATTGTGCAATTGTTGAGCTTAATTCAACCATACTTGAAGCTATGAAACTTCCTATTTGAAGCATTGAAATAACAATAATTATTAAAGAAAGAGGAATAGAAATGAATTCACCTAAATTTGAATTCATAAAAGGAAGCCTTTTTATTTGATTTGCAAGAGCGTTTATTAAAAACCAAATAAGTATTGCTATTGCAATAGGCGTTAAGATTTTACTTAAGCTAGAAAAAGTAAAAACAACTAATGATAAAAATGCAAAAAAATAAAATGCAGCTGCAAAATTGGTATTATATATTTTTGCAGGAGAATTATTTTTCGTTACTATATTTTTTTTTAAGTGGTCCAATATCTACCTTTTTAATTTATTTAATATAATAACTAATAGTTTATTTAAACTTCTTTCTCTGCAGCCTTTTGTGCATCTGTTTTTAACAATTCAGCAATTTTAGCATCAATTACTTCTAAACTTTTTTCTTGTGTTTTTATAGATATATCAGGTAGTTCTCCACCAAAAAGTTTTTGTGCTTGTTCAAAACCATCAACTAAGCCTTTTCTACTTTCTTGTAAAGCTTCAATATTATCTCCTGTCATATTTATTACAAATGAAGTAACTCTTGCTGATGTCTCCTCTATTCCAAAGAATCCACCCTCTGATACTAAGGCTTTTGCTTCACCTTGGCTTAATTCATTTAAAGCCTTACCTTCATAACCAATTGATTCTAAAGACATTCCACTTTCTGTAGTTTTTCCACTAAAAAAGTTTACATACTCATTATTTCCACTAACTAAGTTTGTTAAAATTTGTTGTGCACTTGTATTACCTTGTGTGGCTTCAGTACTTTTAACTTTTAAATAATTCATAATACTATGAGTAGATATTGAAACACTAACAGCAGCATTATGAAGCTTAGTTTCATTTTGAGTTTCAAGTGATTTTGTAGAACTAGATTCTGTGTTAGCAATTGCATCACTAGCTTTTAATGTATTCTCATTAAAAGCATTTAAATATTGATTTGTTTGGCTTGGATTTATATCATTCATAATTTATCCTTTTATTATCCAATATTATACTTGTACAATTCTTAATTTTTTCTTAATTTTACAGATAAAAATTATTTATCAACTTTTCTAGTTACTTTTTTATTTTTTAGTAAGAAAATAATCAATTTCATTTCTCATTGTATTATAATAACCTTTTGAGCTAGTGTATAGATAAAATATAGATTGAATCATGAAAAAATAGTATGCATTTGTATATCCTATATAAACGAACACAATATCAGCAACAAAAAAACAAATAAACGCATACCCTCTAACGATATGTTTGTGACTTGATAATAAGAAACTTCCAAGTATTGCAATAAAAGAGGCAATAAAATCTATAATTAATATACTAAAATCAATATTTGTAATATTAGGGAAAACTGTAATTATTAGAATTAGTATATAAATAAAAAGTACTCCAGACATGATATAAATGTCTCTTTTTCTATTATTAGTAAGCTTGTATATTCCAATAATTGCTGTAATAAAGAATAAAACCATTTGAATAATTACAGGAACTTTTCCATTTAATAAAAAAAATGTAAGTAAGGCAAGATTTGAAATAAAGAAACTAATAAATCCAAAATATAAAGGTTTTGTATCTTCTTTGCTACTTAAAGACATCAAATATGCACCAATTATAGAAAAGATTGCACCTATAGCTTCAAGTATTATCATTTATATCTCACTTAATTAAATTTATGCAATTATAATCATTTAATCAAAAATATTTATAAATATAATAACTATTTGACTATAATTTCAAAAATTAATTTGAAAGTTAGACTTGGAAGATTTTACAAATAGAGAAAAATGTTATAAATGTTATAGACCAAAAAGCTCATGTATGTGTGAACATATAATTAAACCCATTGAAACAAATACAAAATTTGTAATTTTAATGCATCCAAAAGAGTTTAAAAAAACAAAAAATGGAACAGGTCACTTAACAAACAACTCTATAAAAAACTGTGAGCTTCATGTTGGAATTGACTTTTCAAACAATCAAAGAATAAATGCACTTTTAGATAATGATGAATATGAACCTTTTGTTTTATATCCAAGTAAGAGTTCAATAAAACTAAATGAAGAAAAAATAGGATTGAAAAAAAATGCTTTAATTTTTATAATAGATTCAACATGGCCTTGCTCAAAAAAAATATTAAGACTTAGTAAAAATTTATCATCTTTAAAAAAAGTAAGTTTTACTCATGATAAATCATCTATTTTTACAATTAAAACTCAACCAAATGAACATTGTTTATCAACAATAGAATCGACACTTTGTGTTTTAGAACAATTAAATAAGCATAATATTGAAGATATAAAACAATCACATCTAGAAGATTTTTTAAATCCTTTTAAAAAAATGATTGATTTTCAAATATCTTGTACAAGTGAAGATAAAAAATATGTAAGATTCAAAAAAAGTTTTTCTTATAAATAAACTTAATTCCTGTAATTATAAGTTAGAATTGCCTTTCTATCAAACTTATTAAAAAGCCAAATTTTTTGTACAAACTTATCAATTAAAACTATTCCTATATTCTCTCCATTTGGAACAAGAAAAAGTTGTGGTAACTCAAGAGAAGATTTTTTAAAATGATAATTAAAACCTAAAAGCTTATTTTCTAAGCTATATTCATTATCAAAATTTCCTTGTTGATCAAAAACAATAAGTCCATTTTTTTTCCAATTTGAAGAAAGAAATGTATTCGTTAAAGTATCATAAGATAATGAGTTTATGTAAAAATCATCAATATATTTCCTAATTGATTTCCAAGATTCAGTCTGTGCATCAAAAATATAAAATTTTCCATCTTTATTTGCAATATAAATCATGTCACTTAAATCATCATAAGCAATACCCTTTGGATTTATTATTTTCTTTAAAACTGGAATAGGTTTTAATATCTCTTTTTTTGTTAATATATTCGTTATTTTTAAACCATTGGTAACTATTTCATATATTTTTGTTTTATCAGGGGAGCTTACTACATTAGTTTTTATTTCTGTAAATTTCTCTTCATTAAATCTAGGTCCATTTAAAGAAAATGGAATAAATTTATTATCTTTTGAAATCAATTCAAATTCAAAATTGTTTTCTATTTTTTTAGCTAATAGGTATTTTAAAGATAGTTTAGGATTTGATAGAATATCTTTTATTTCAATTTTATTCTCTAATATCTCTTTACTATAAAAATAGTCAATTTTATCTTTTTGCGTTATTTTATTAACATACTCTAATAATTTTATAAATTTTATATTTTCCAAACTTATATCTAAATCTATATCTTTTTTATATTTATAAATTGACCTTTTAGAGACTACACTACTTTTAGTATCGTAAACTACTAATTTTATATTTGTATTTTCACTTGGGACAATATTCCAAATAGTTTGTTCCTTTGAGTTTAAAATCAAAACAATATCTCTGTTTTCTCTTTCTATCTCAATAGTTATTTCTTTTTTGCCCTTTGAATTATTTTCACTTCTATTTCCATTTATAACAAAAATTTCATTCTGTTTTTCTAAGGAAAACTCAATGATATTATTTTCATTGTTTGTATCTTTTGCAGAATAAGTAATACTACTTTCTGTATTTGATATGTTAATTAATTCATTAATATCTACACTTTTTTCTAAATTCAAATTTACATAATAAAATGAAAATAAAATAAAAACAAACAGTACAATCCATCCAAAAAATAATTTCATAAAGTTCCTACAATTTAATTATTTTCTATTATATCTTTTTAATATTAAAGCTCTATTTATTAATTATCTATTATTTAGTTATTTCTTATTTATGCATTTAATTAGAATATAATTATCTAAAAATCAAGATTCTGTTACTATTTTAATAAGAAAGTTGATTATTTGAGATATTTTCTAAATTTTTATATAATTATTAAAGATATTTTTCTTCTTTTTTGACTATAATATGCAAAAATTATAAATTCGTTTGGAGATAATACCTATGTACAATTCAAAGTTTGTATTATCTGCTTTATTTCTTTCTAGTTCACTCTTTGCAACAACAGATATTAAGCCATCTGAAATCAAGCAAGAAGTCCTAAATGAGAAATATGTAAAAGTAGATAATATAGCCCCTAGTTTAGAAGAAATATTTATTAATGATAGTACACAAACTGTTAAAAAACTACTATCTTACAGAAAAATACCTAACTCTTTTTTATCTAAATCATCAATAAAAAACTATTATAAAAACTTTAATAATCAACTAATTTGGAGTGATAAAAATGGAATAAAAGATATTTCAATTACTTTATTAGAAACAATTAAAAATGATCCCGTATTAAAGCCAAATATAAAAAAAGCATTTAATCTTGAAAAGATTTTAAAAGAGCTTACAAAGTTAGAAAAAACAGATGATAAATATTTAGAAAGCATGACAAAAATAGATTTTATGCTTACTAGTATTTATGATAAATATATGAGATATTTATCAAAAGGATATATCAACTGGAAAGGCTTTAAAAGAGAGCTTAGAAAACTTGATGAAAAAGAAGAAATACTTGCAGATTGGGAAAAATTCAATGTTAATAAAAACACTGCAAAACTTTTAAAAGAAGCAATTATTCAAAATGACTTATCATTTGCTTTTAACGAAGTAAATTATACTTATCCAAAAGCAAAAGAGTTAGCTTCTACAATAAACGATTTTGAAAAGTTATCTTTAGAAGGTGGATATATTAAACTTCCAAAGTTTAAAAAGTTAACACTTGGAGATACTTCAGATATTGTAAAAATATTAAGAGAAAGATTACTTCAAAGTAAAGATTTAAAAGAGAACACTTGTGATATTCAAAATGATATTACACCTGATACTATTTCACAAATACAAAGAGAAGAAGATAATTTACAAGTAAATGCTCAAGTTGCAAATGCTGTTAAACCTGATACTTGTGAAGTTTATGATGAAGATTTAAAAGAAGCAGTTATTTCATTTCAAAAGAACCATGGTTTATTAGCTGATGGAATAGTAGGACCTACAACAAGAAAATATTTAAATATCTCTGTTGAAAGTAAAATTGCTAAAATGAGACTTAACTTAGAAAGAATGAGATGGCTTCCAAGATCACTTGGAGAAAAATACTTATTAGTTAATATTCCTGATTACAGATTAAAAATGTATGAGAACAATGAGGTAAAGCTTGATATGAAAACAGTTGTAGGAACTAGAAAGAACCCTACTCCAATTTTCTCAAATGAAATGTCTTTTATTGTTTTAAATCCATACTGGAGAATACCTCCTAGAATTGTAAAAAGAGAAATCATTCCAAAGTTAGTTAAAAATCCTAGTTATTTAGATGGTAGAGGTATTAGATTACATGAAAACTGGGACCACAATTCTGCTGAATTCGATTTAAATAGTATTGATTGGAGTTTATATGATGAAAATAGAGTTGCTACAACAAATATAACAACTACTATTGTAAATGGAGAAGAGGTACAAACAGAAGAAGTAGTTGAACCAGAAAAAGGTCCTACTATGAGATTTATTCAAATTCCAAGTGATAAAAACCCATTAGGAAGAATGAAATTTATGTTCCCTAATAAATATGCTGTTTATTTACATGATTCTCCTGCAAAAAGATATTTTAACTATACTAAAAGAGCTTATTCTCATGGGTGTGTAAGATTAGCAGAACCAAAGGAATTATTAAAAGCAATTGCATCAAGAGATGATAATTTAGATTTTGATAAAGCTAGTAATATTTTAGAAGATATTGAGAAAACACAAATTGGATTAAAGAAAAAAATACCTGTGCATATGGTATATCTTACATCATGGGTTGATGAAAACAATAACTTACAATTTAGAGATGATATTTATAAATATGATAAAATTCAAAAAAGATTAATGTATAAATCAAATAAATATATGTAAAAAAGTAAAAATAAAAAGAGTTAAACTCTTTTTATTTTATTAGTTGTAAATTATCTTTTATATGATTAATATTTGAAACATATAATATATGCTTAGGATTTAGAACCTTCATAAAGAATCTTACTTCTGCATTTGTAAAACCGTCTAATTCTTTATCTTTAATAGAAACTTCATTCTCCTGAAGCCTAATTCTTTTTAATTTACCATTCTCTTCTTTAGCATAATAAACTAAATCTAATTCAGTTTGATTAACTTTTTCAATTGTTACAATAACTCTATTTGTTTTTACTTTTAGATTAAATTCTGGATATAAAACTAAAAAATCATCTTTTGAAATATAACCAATATAAAGCTTTGTATAGATATCAAAAAATAATCCTATTTTTGCAGATGAAAAGAACTTTAAATCAACCGGAAATTTAGGATGAGATCTTGATTTATTTAAAATCCATTCTAAGGTTGGAAAATATTGAAATTTTTGATATTTAACTCTATATGTTTCAATATACTTTTTATGTTTTTGAGCTTTTAAAGTTGTAATATTCTTTTTAGTCTTTTTTGCAAAAATAATTCGTTTTATTAAATCATCATCATCTAAATCTTTAGTAACCCAAACTGTTGCATAATCAGGAAAGTTTCGTAAACCAACTGACCCTTTTGTTACAATTATTAAAGCTCTGATTGTTAAAGTAGGAAAAATCATTTTCAAAAGTGCATATTTTTTTACTAATCGTTTGTTTAAACTTGCAGTTTTTTTTGATGTACTCATTTCCACAAAGTAAACTGAATCTTTAGTAAAGAATAAAGCATCAAACTCACTAATATCTTTATATGCTGACTTATATACTATTTGAGCACTTCTATCTATTAGAAGTCCACTTTTTATAAAAGCATTCTCTTTATCTTGATATGGTCCTTTTAGTATAAACCTAGTAATTAGCTCTTCACTAAAAGCATATTGAAGTAAAAGTTCATAAACAACATTTTCATAAACTTCTCCTCTAAAACTACTGTAAGAGGATATATAAGCAGGATTGTCTTCTGATATATTGTTTCTAAATAATGATTTTAAACTTTTACTATCGTATGGATAATGAAATAGATTATCTTCTAAGTCATGTATATCTAAATTTTTTATTTTTTCTGTAATATTAAATTGTTGCAAAATTATTAAAGTAAATAAATACTTTTTTCCTTTATTTATAAGTGTAACGATTATATCTAAATAAATATTAATCAAGTTTAATTTAGTATATAATATAAACAAATAATAATTTATATGCGAAGGAAATAATAAATGTCAAAAAATATTCTAATAACAGGCTGTAGTTCAGGCTTAGGACTAGCACTTACAAACTACTATTTAGACAAAGATTATAAAGTTTATGGAATTAGTAGAAATAAGCCAGATATAAATAATAAGAATTTTGTATTTCACTCCTTTGATTTATCGAATATTTCTTTAATTAAAATGCAACTAAATGACTTTATTAGCTCAATTAAAGATATTCATATTGCTTATTTAAATGCAGGAATGCTTGGAGAAATAAAAGAACTAAGTAAGTTAGGTATAGAAGAGATGCAAAGAGTTTATGAGTTAAATGTGTATTCAAATAAAGAGCTTTTAGATATTTTAGCAACAATTAATACTACAAATATTATTGCACTATCTTCAGGAGCTTCAAAAAATGCTTCAAAAGGTTGGGCTTCATACTCTTTATCAAAAGCTGGATTAAATATGCTAGTAAGTCTTTATTCAAAAGAGCTTCTTAATACAAAAGTTATAGCATTAGCACCAGGTGTAATTCAGACACCTATGACTGACTATATTAGACAGGAAATAGACGATGATATCTTTACTTCAGCAAAAGTTTTAAAAGCAGGAATTATTCAAAAGCCAAGTGAAGCTGCAAAAAAAATAGATGAGTTTATAAAAAGAGTTGATGAGTTTGAATCAGGCTCTTTTGTTGATATAAGAGAGATTTAATATCTCTCTTACTTTTCATTAACTATTTATCTTTATAATCTATGAAAAACAATGAGATTATATAATGAAACTTTTAATAAAAACAATACTAATTCTAGCAAGTATCTTTACAATTACACTATTAGCTATTAAATTCAGTGGGATTCTAACTGTTGATGATATTAAAGCAATATTTACAGATTTAAAATCACAACCCTCATATATTTTAGGTGGATTAATAGTATTTTTACTATTTATTGATTTATTTATAGCTGTTCCTACTATGACAATTATTATACTAGCAGGATATTTTATAGGCTTTGAATTAGCCTTATTTTATACAACACTTGGTCTTTTATGTGCTTCTTTAACAGGATATCTTTTATCAAAGAAGTATGGAGAAAAAATTTTAGATAAATTATCTTCAGATGAAGAACAAAAGCAAGAAATGACAAACTTATTTAATAAACATGGTGTTTTAGTATTAATCTTATCAAGAGCCGTTCCTATGCTTCCTGAAATATCATCTTGTTTAGCAGGTACTTGTAATATGTCATTTAAAAGATTTTTACTCGCATGGTTTCTAGGAACAATACCTTATGTTTGTGTTATGAGCTATGCAGGCTCTATTAGTAATTTAGATAATCCAATGCCAGCAATTTATGCCGCACTTGGAATTACTACTATATTTTGGTTTACATGGATGTTATTTATGAAGTTTAATAAAAAAACAAGTACTATTTAAAATATTATATATTTAAATTTCTCATAAAATTACTTGCGATAATTGAGCTTCTTTCTTTGAACTTATTTGCAATATCTTCAGTAAAAATTTTATCAACTGAAGAGAAAAAAAGTCTTAACCAAGTTTCAAAAGCTTCTTTGTGTAAGCCTTGAATTTGCATATGAGGAGCAAAAGGTGAGCCATTATACTCACCTCTTCCATAAGATATTGTATACCAGAAATTTGTAAGAAGAGTAATATGCTTTTGCCAAATATCTGACTTTAAATCATCACCTAATTTTTCTATAAAAAAAGGAGCTAATACTTCATTTTTTAATACTTTAGTGTAAAAAGTTACTACTAATTTGTTTAAATTCTCTTTTGTAATTTCATTATCTAGCATACATATCCTTACTATTTTTGTTTTTTCTTTTCAATAGACTTAATATTTATTAACATTAAAATTGAAATTATAAAGGCAACTACGAAGAAACCTGCAAATACATATAATGTTTGTGAATATGAACCCGTTGAATCTTTAACCATAGAGATAATAAGTGGTCCAACAAGTCCTGCTGCTGCCCATGCTGTTAAGATATAACCATGAATTGCACCTAACTCTTTTGTTCCAAAAATATCTCCAATATATGCTGGAATTGAGGCAAAACCACCACCATAACAAGACATTATAAAGAATAATAAAACTTGGAATACTACAATTTCTGTAACTGTTGGTAATATATAAAATGCAATTGCTTGAGTTGCAAAGAAAATGATATATACAACAGGTCTTGTTAAATAATCAGATAATGAAGCCCAAAAAATTCTACCAGCACCATTAAATATTCCCATTAAACCAACAGCTGCAGCTGCTGCAATTGCTGAAATTCCTATTACTTCTTGTAATAAAGGAGAAGCAACACCAATAATTGCAATACCACATGTAACATTTATAAATAACATCAACCATAACCCATAAAATCTAGGAGTCTTAACAGCTTCATTTAAACCTAAAAGGGCTAAATCTTCTTTTAACTTTTTCTTACCTTCTTTAATTTTTTTCTTAAATTTTTTAGGCAAATAACCCTCTTCTGGTTTTTCTAAATACAGTGCAGATGCAAACATTACTACAAAATAAAGAGCACCTAAAATAAAGAATGTTCCAGAAATTCCAACAGCCTCAATTAAAACTTTTATAGTTGGACCCCAAATTGCAGAAGCAAAACCAAATCCCATGATTGCAAGACCTGTTGCCATTCCTCTTTTATCTGGAAACCATTTTACTAGTGTTGAAACAGGTGAGATGTAACCAATTCCTAAACCACAACCACCTAATACTCCATAGAAAAAGTATAAAAGCATTTTTGATTCCATCATTATTGCAAGGCC
>MDTG01127483.1_pt1 | contig 45097 bp, 29 predicted proteins | sample 811421 | NCBI WGS metagenome assembly MDTG01 (sample SAMN05326645, study PRJNA326480) | marine metagenome | isolation source: seawater | place: Pacific Ocean: South East | collected 2011 | reverse complement strand
TGCAAAAAAATGAAGGTTAGGGTTTCATTTGATACCATAAACATTTAATTTAAGAAGTGGTCTGAGGTCCCACGCAGGGAAAAAAATTTTCCCTTTTGTATCAAATGAACGTGTTTTTTTCTTTGAAAAAGAAAAGTAAAGAAAAGTTGCCTTTGAGATAAAGTAGGTTCACAGCATTCTCGAAACGATCCAACATGAGCGTTGCTTCTATCGCGTCGTCTCGTGGAGTCCTGAATCCTCTCAGGGAGCAAAATAAATGCAGCGTGAAGAAAAACATCAAAGGCATGTGCAATTCGAAGCGATACCCTGGGTTTAAACCCGCAGAATATAGTAAACGTATTGAAGTGTGTTCTGGGAATGGTGCTTATGCACAGCAAGGGAGAGGACCACCGGCTCAGGTTATGGAAAGGTTTCAAGGGGTTGCCAGTCAACTTATGACTCAGCGGATCATACGTTTGGGTGGAGCTGTTGACGATGATAGCTGTAATTTAATAGTCGCCCAGTTGTTGTGGTTAGATAGCATCGACCCGAAAAAGGATATTACTTTATATATCAACTCTCCAGGCGGGTCAGTGACTGCAGGCATGGCTGTTTTTGACACGATGAGACATATTAGACCCGAGGTTTCAACAGTCTGTGTTGGTCTTGCAGCTTCGATGGGCGCATTTCTTTTGGCATCGGGACAACAAGGGAAACGATTTAGTCTTCCAAATAGTCGAATAATGATACATCAACCTTTAGGAGGTGCACAAGGACAAGCTGCTGATATTGAAATTCAAGCTAACGAAATCATGCATCACAAATCCACGCTGAATGGATATCTTGCAGAGTTTACAAATAAGCCTCTTGAGCAAGTAATGGAGGACACTGATCGTGATTTTTTCATGTCTGCTAAGGATGCAGTCAGTTACGGTCTGATTGATGCGATAATTGACCATCCAACAAATGTGGCTGTTTCTGCTTCAGGAATCCAGATGTATACTTCTGATACTTGAGTTCACTGATATGTTTAAAGCTAGTGCAACGTAGCTAGAGTTATTGAGGGAAAAGTCTTATAGTCAATTTTCGAAGTTTTACATGATTCTGTCAGTTGTTATTTCAAATCTTATTTCAAATCTTCACACCAGTAATTATTCTTGTGCTGACCTCTTCTCATCCTCTGTTAAGGAAATGGTGTTTCTGGCCACCTGGAGTGGTATAACCTCATGAAATGCACAAAAATGAGTTCACATCAAGGATAAATTAGATATGTGTAGGAACTATTGAAGGGGATGCGCGTAGTTTATGATACTTTCATTGTGTCTAAAACTTTGAGTTCATCTTGGAACTGAAAAGGAACAATGAAACAGAAAAACAAAAGTGTCCTTTTGTATTGAATTAAAACTATCTCCTACAATTTTGACTAGATCAACTTGATATTTGTCAATGCAAGGTACTGTAGTTCAAAAATGTAAAATTAAGCAAATAGAAGAAGGATGTAACTCACTGTTCCAATAGTGAAAGCAAGGGAAGAAGTAAGAAACCCGACATAAAGAAATGGTGTAGCAGCATCAGAAATTTCCAAAATCTGTATTTAAGGATAGAAAATTTGAATGAGAAGTGGATAGCCATTAACACCTAGATTACCTGGGAGGACATCGACGACAACCCATCAGAAGCTTCGGACGGTAAGCAAGCAATAGACAAACCTGCGGTAAAACTTTAGTTAGACTAGTTTAAGCGCTTCTGGACATAATCTTGGAGACAATAATCCAAATAGAAGTCTAAGGTTCGAACTGAGCTTAATTAAGCTTATAAAGAATTTCGATTCGCGAATTTACAGTGGTCATGAAAACATCGAGTGCATGAGAATTTGACTTCAAGAACTCACCGGACAAAATCGTGGAAACGGTAGCTGTATTTCTTTTCTGGAGTTCCTCTCTGCGTGAAGTGTCACGCTGGGAGGCTACTGTTGAGGCACGCTTACTACGCTGCACATTATTCGTGCATTTACGTGCAAGTTGAATGCTTCCTGAGCTTAGAACTAACATTTTCGGGCAGGTGTTCTTGTCGGCTTTTTCGAATGGATTAATGAGGCGTATCAAGATAGAATCAAGGTTGGTAAACAAATACATCTTTCATCAAATAAAAATTTGCAAAAGTAAAGAATGTCAACACCCTAAACATAAGTGACGAATCGGAGTCGACCCAAATGATTGTCAAAACTCTCCCCTTCTATAAGCCAACACTGGTACTTCCTAGAGGCACAATCAATTGCCAGCTTGAGTTACTTGTGGGAAAATCAGGTCATAGCAGAGTGCAAGAAATGAATGAAGATCATCCAACCCGTACGAATCCCGGAATCGCGTATAATTGTGGAGGTTCTTCTTTTTTTCCCTTCGTTCCGTTTTAACACTGCTTCTATAGATTGCGGTTCTGAAGTTGTTTTACGCCCTGGAGATATTGTCATATGCAGAGAATGCGGGTATCGTATCCTTTTCAAAAAGAGAACGAAGCAAGGTAAGTGGACTTCCGTATATACTCGATAGGTTCTTTCAAATTACTTTAAATGTTTTCGTAGTGGTTCAATTTGAAGCTAGATAAAGTTGTGTGCTAAAAGGGCTCTTCCCTAACTAGAAAAATAATTTGACTTCTAAACATACGCGATACGTAGTAGTAATAAACGGGGCCATTTTCACTTAGGTTGTAAGAAAATTTTAGTCACTTTCACCCTTAGCTTTCTTCCACAGCATTTCCCGTATCCTTCCACTTGTGTGCGCACGAAACGCACTGAAAAAATAAGGACATGCCATCCGTTGTCGTTAACGAGAAAAATACTGCCTCTCTGTGATCACATTTAGAACAACGAGCATCGTTCGATCTCGGCAGAGTCGGGTCCGTGCGAACATCTTGAATTACAGCTGTGACTTCATCTGATGTATGAGCAATAGAGTTTCGATATACACAATCACTGTCGGCATCTATCATATAGTCGCAATTTCTACAGACATAAACTAACTTTTGCCTTTCTCGATCTTCCTTCGGATATAGTAAATCATTGCTGTTAGGGCAGAAGCGCAATTTCACTGCTAAATCAACCCCTTTTTCGCTATCTAGCTCTCCTAGATCCATCGGAAGACGCTAAAGAAATGTTCTGTGCTTATTTTTTTTGCCATACGCTTGTGGATCTCTTGTGCTCCATTTCACTTGTCTTGCCTTTAAATTACAAATTTTTTAAAAAAGGCGAAAAGTGAGAAATTGTGACTGGTTATAAACACCCCAAACATAGTAATGGCCTACGCACTATTTCGGATGTATTTTTCAAGAAAATAAAATTTTGTTCAGCACAAATACCTGGTAAGTGCATTGCGTGAAAGTTGCTACAGTTTATTAATAGATTCACACACACGAGACTGTTAACGTAATTTAGAAAGGAAAAGTTAGTACTGAGCAAGAAAAATGTGTCTAAGTTTACTTTTGAGTTTTTCTTCAGGCTTTCCCAAGATACGGTTAAATTCTGAGAGGAAATTTGCGAAGGTAGAAAAAATGTACAAAAGACATTCTACATGTGCAGCTCCTAGCTACGATGCCTACAACTTCAGTGTTGAGATAAGTAGACCGCTAGGAATAGTTCTTGAAAGTATTGAGAATTCTAGAGGGGCAATAGTAGCAGAAGTTTTAGAAGGTGGAAATGCCTCGAAGACTGGAAAGATAGATAAGGGTGATATTCTAATAAGCATTAAAGTTGATGGCTGTTATTATGATTGTGGTCCAAACATCCTTTTTGATAATATACTAGAATGTTTAAGTGAATCTCCCGACAAGAATGTCATAATATTGAACTTAAGTAGAGCTAGATCTGTCAGTAGTTCAGGTCCAGATGAAGTTTCCACGTATTGGGAACAGAAGAAAGAGAGAGAAAAAAGTGGCCCAAGAGTATTACGAAGAACTGTTGGGGTAGACCCAACAGATATCCGAGTGTATCGGAACGGTTTGATTGGAGAAGGGAATTTCGGAAAAGTTTTTCTCGGAGAGTGGAAAGGAAAAAAAGTTGTTCTAAAAACTTCAAAACCAAGTGTCATGGGAGCAGATGAACTTCTCGATTCTGAATTAGAAATAAATGAATATATACACAGAAATGCTAAAGGATCCTGTGCGCAATTCTACGGGTGTTGCGAAATAGATGAGCGCGACTCAGGAAATCTTTACGATGAATTGCTCCCCGCAGGCTTATGGTTATTGTGGGCATATGAAGCAGAAGATACACTTCATGACGCTCTGAAATTAAGCGAAAGTAAAACTTTGGAACTTCTTCGCCGCTCTTACACTTCGTGCAGTAGCTCCTCTTCGTTTGATTTATATCGGTGTATCAGCACTGATTTGTTAGTTGGTTTATCTAAAATTCACGCCATAGGGATTGTTCACCGTGATCTGAAGCCAGAAAATATTATCTTGACAAAGAATGGAGTTAAGTTTATAGATTTAGGTGGTGCTGCCTTGTGTTTGGGTCAGCCAATAAGTTATGAGCCAGGCATTGGACCGGCTGATCCTAGATATTCGAAACCAAACGATAAATACCTGCTGCCATCTAGTACCAATATTCCGGAAAGTGGTAACTTAGACAAATTATGGGCAGAATACATGCCAGAAAAGTTCGATATCTTTGCTATTGGTTTAGTTATGTTACAGCTGTTCGTACCACGTCTTAGAGATCCGAATGCACTGGATATGTTCAAATTGGAACTTGAGGAATGTGGGTACGATTTTATGTTATGGAGAAAAGATGTCTGCTGTTTATCTATTGGAGAATTACAAGTTCTCGATGAAGGAAATGGGGCAGGAAATGAAATGATAGCAAATATGCTTTCATCAAGTCGTTTCAGTCGCAAAAAAGCTGAGGAATTGCTAGAACACAGATTTTTTACGCTTAAAGATGATATATAATTATGCCTATTTTGTGGATCACCGGAATACCGCATTAATATTGATTCTTTCTACATCAGAGATACGTACATCAACTCCTTCGTTTTTGAACTAGTCTAAATTTTTCCACTTCTTTTTTTCGCTTCAGAATAGAAAACAACCCTGTGAAAGCTCCTAAGAAGACAAAGGGCCATAGTGAAGAACTTACCCGAAGACTGTGATTGTATATCCAATCATACCTGTGCTACTCACTGGATTCCGGAAAAGCAAAATGGAAACAATTACAGCTATAGCTCCCTAAATTAATGTTAATCAGTGTAAGTTCTGACCTAATGAATATTTTTGAAACGGCACCTTCGCATTTCCTAACACTTGTAGAGTCAAAGGACTTGTACATTTCGTAACCATGAAGTTGCTAAGATTCACTAAGAAAGCGATACTACAGTTCAAGATAAGTACGAATCCGAATATATGGCTAGATTTGCAATTCGATAACATCGTTTCAAATGCCAGCGGCTCCATTAATTTACTAGATATGCTCAAGATTACTGAGAAAGTAAGTTAAACTATTGCTAAGTTGTAGGAACATAAAATTTACCCAACGCAATTGGCGACATAAATAAGAGTAGATTCAAAGAGTCTAACCGTTCATTTTCGTTTGTTAGAAGCAATCCTTGTAATACTGACTTTAGGGCGCGCGCAAATGTCGCCATAAAACATGCAAGAAATCCCCAAAGATGGAAAAGTGGTTCGCTGTTACTTGCAAGAACAATACCAACTACTACAGGCACTAATGTTATATACACCTATTTACAAATTTCTGAGAAATAAGAAAAGAAAACATATTAAAACCTCTGCCATCTCCTTTTTCCTCAATATGCACAAAGAAAGCTTTGATGCGCATGAAAATCAGTGTAACTTACAATATAAATGAATAAACTCACCAACGCAGTAAAAAAAGGGGTAGTTGCACCAATTGCCTGATTAAAAGATACTGGTATGAACCTGAGTGAGATATTCCCTCCAACTACAGATACAACAAATACAAGAGAAAGAACAGAAACTTTGAACATGTGCCGTCTGTTCCGGATATGCTGACGAGGAACTAATCCTGTCAAACGAACAACAATGCTAAGGATTAAGCACGAAAGCATGTGCAGCATAGTGAGAAAAATTGGATACTTGAAACCCCAGAGGCTCAACAAGTATTTGTTCAACAATAATACCCCAATATTAGATATGTACCATGACGCTATCATGCAGACTGCGAATGTATCAAAATTCGCAGCCTGTATATCTGACGCCTCCCTCATACTTCAAGTTTCCTTTGAGGATTCTGGGTTCGGCAAGTCTTTAGAATTTGACTTCACACCCCAGATAAAGTTTATGTTCGTGTGAGGATGTGGTATCTTTCTTTCTCTCGATATAAAACTTATCTATTCATAAGAATAATGGATTTTCGTTTGACTTGTTCGTGATGTTATGGCTAACGACAGTAGCTCTAAAATTCTCGATATCAAGGATATTATTACCTTTTGACGAATTCCTTCAGAGAACAATGTGTGTCTACAGACAGACCACTTCTTTAAAAAAATGAAAAAAACGAGAATTTTTCTGTTTTTGCCGAATTCGACCTGAAGACGTTTTACGTACCCATGATAATGTTCGTTTTGATTGTATAACAAAACAAATACTTGGCAGGGAATAGAGCAAAGGAACTCCATTCCTCCATAGAGAAGTCTAAGTCCTGTCATGTGAAGTGTACTTAACATTATTTCGTAACAGTTTAGCGTGTAAAGTAAAAAATAACTGCGGCAAAATACAAAGAAGTAGGCAACAACGAACGGGTATAAGGCGTTCTCCTCATAGATTCTCCTCATACTCACTACGTAATATTGACAACACTGAAGTGTATTTTTGCTGAGAATAGCAAAGTTATAGAAGTTACAGTACTTCGACGAGATAACGAGGGTAGTTACGATGCCAGAAACTTCTGAGAGAAGAACAGTTGCAATTTTAGTTGTAGGTATGGCTGGATCTGGGAAAACTAGTTTCATTCAGAGATTTAATTCATCGTCACACACAAAGAAAATGCGAACCTATATTGTGAATATCGATCCAGCCACGACTAAACTTCCATACGTTCCAAATATAGATATTCGTGATACTGTCAACTTTAAAAAAGTGATGAAAGACTACAATCTAGGACCTAATGGAGCGATATTAACAGCTGCTAATCTTTTTGCAACAAGATTTGACCAAGTTATATCACTTTGTGAAAGGCGTCGAAGTGAAATAGATTTTATCGTTATTGATACACCTGGACAGATAGAAATTTTTACATGGTCGGCTTCGGGAACAATAATTACTGAAGCAATTGCAAGTCGATATGAAACTTTTCTCTTCTACATCCTTGATACCTCTCGTTCAAATAATAATCCACAAGTTTTTGTTAGTAATATGTTGCAAGCGATAAGTGTTCTGTATAAATCCCGTGTTCGACTAATTCTTTTACTGAATAAGGTAGACATAACCAATTCAAAGCAGATTAGGACCTGGTTATCTGATTTTGAGAAGTTTCAGGCAGCTTTTGACAAAGTTTCAAATTCAGCTTCCGAGCTTGGTAGATCAATTAGTGTAGTAGTTGAGGAGTTCCGGGCAAAACTCTCACCGATTGAAATTTCTTGCCTTACTGGAGAGGGTTTTGAAGATGTTTTTCGCTTCCTTGAGAAGTAAGGCTGGCTTATGAATTTACAAACTAACTAGTAAGGACCTATATCTAAAATCACACAGTGAGCAACAAGTAACAACTCTTCCTCTGGAAATTTTTCTTATTCCATGCGCAAAAATAATTAAAGAGCATTTTCTAATTCCGCTGTTGTGGAAGTGGCGGTTTGAAAATTCCTTTTGTTTAAACTTGTTGTGCCATTTTCAAACTTATATCCTTCCGCACGAGTGTATGCACGTTCCTGTGGAATTTCAAAATTACGAAAATACTTCGTGCCTGCTCTGCTCAAGACACAGAGATCTATGTTTGATCCAGATCCCAAATCATTGAATATACCCGCGCGTATAGCCCTAGCAACAAGCAACTTTGCTTCATCTTCGCTCATATGATCTTTATAGTCGCTTTCAAATATGGACATTGCAGCCAAAGACCCACTACCCATTGTAGCATATGGTAGACAGTCAGAGGAACCGTGAGGAAAAATTGTAAAAAGTTGGGGACCATGAATATCGAAGCCACCAAGGACTAATGCAGCGCCCACATGGCCTTGATATTTGAATAAATGACTTTTCAAGATACTTTGCGCAGATACAACACGACTCTCCCGAAGTGTTGATTTACGATGAAGGAAGAGTGCAGAAGATACCATTCCTTTAAGATTAAAAATAAGTGGGACATGGAAAAATATATAATGTGCATACCTGTAACAGCTTCCGTGTCCGCAGCAGTGCCAGCACCACAACAGTAAATATTCGGTGCAATGTAATGGATTTTCTCACAGTTTTTATCGGCCACAGTTTCTCCATTCGTTGATCTTGTATCTGCCCCAAGAACTACACCATTAGAATAGATCACGCCACAAATGGTCGTTCCTGTTTTAGTTGCTTGTTTTGAACTGAAAGCTCCTTTCTTTACATTATGAACACATGCATTGAATTCGAATCCGCCGAGATCGAATATATCGTAACCTTGCATGTCCGATCTCGTCTTCATTTGCTTAATTAATGGAAATATTTGTAATACGAGTCGTACGTATTCGTAACTCTAAAATGAAAGACGTCAAATGAAAAGACGTCGCCAACCACGATGGGGAAAAAAGGAAAAAAATAGAGATGAGAAATTAAAAAGACCATTTACATATACCATACGTATGACCATATATAAGTCAATCCTTCGCACGAAATAGTTACAACACCCTAAACACACCTTCAAAGCTTTTTTTCCTTGAAAATTATTTTCTTGTTACGAATACAGGTATGGTCTGGAACCCGGGTACCCTGGTACCTTTCAAAGAAGGTACAAACTTACTTCAAACTTACTTATGTTTTCTCATAGCACTATCCGTGGACATAGTCACAGAGAAGTCGCTTTTCTTCCGAAATCCGTAAATCCGATCATCAAATATAACGGGGTGCATACTAAAATAGAAATTAGATATTATCGTTAATAATTCTGGGGAGGTTAAAGTACGTTTGACAGTTACGTGGTGTTGCGATTTATGCGGGAACAGGAAAAAATATAAAACTAATTTTTCGAAGCAACTCGATCCTATCGAAACAGAATATATGTACGACTCGAATCTGCCAGATATTCTGTGGTTAGATGCTTTTGCGAGCGATTATGGTACAATACAAGGAGATTCATGCACTCTTGTGCTATCTCATTCCCTTTCTTCTGAAAATGCTACGAATGCAAGCGAGAAAAATTATGGAACACAAAATGTTGATGGTTGTTTGCGCTTGTTGAAACGATTGTTATATCTTCGAAATAATACAGATTATAGCACGCAATGCGAACTTTATCAAATTCACTCCAGAAAAACTGCATCGAGCGGAATGGTAGATCTGTTTCTTTTTCACTTATCAGACAATTACACTGAGGTATACTTTATTAAGTTCTTGCTACGTGCATTTGGCAGTTTTGAGAAAGTTTGCAACAGTCTATTTTTCTTATTGCTTTCATCGTTGTCAAAAGCATTCAGAATGTCTTACAAAAAAGTTTTGAATGAATTATTAAAGTTTTGTGATTATCAGTTCTATTATTCTGCACAGTTTCGCCTGTCTCTTGAAGAAAAGAGTACATTATCTCGACAAGTTTGGATGGATAGTACTACTGTATCGCAGTTGGACTTGACATCAGAATTTGTTCTCACTCAATTACTTTCTTCTTGTTCATTGGATTTCTCCAGCTCAAGTAATTCCGAAAATTTTAAGAAATGGTTAATGCTGAACTATAATGTGCAAAATATGCGCAAAGGCACTGCTCAGTTATGGGATATGGAAGTAATTCAATATTTAATACTTGAAAAGATCAGTATACTACGTATTTCTTTAAATTATGAAGAACTTATTTTTACAAGCTTTATTTTACGACATCTTGGATTACGTCTCCAGTGCTTTCAATGTCGACCTGACATCAAAATATCCCTACTGAGCATGATTTCTTCCTTACTTGATGCATCACATTGTGCGGAGGAATCAGAATATTTGGTAAATCTCTCTCATTTTAAGAGTACTAATTTATGGCATTTTAAGCTTTTGGAACTATTGCTTTGCTTGGGCGCACGTGTTCCAGCAGCTGATTTGGTTCTTTATATTTCGTTAGTAAGATATTTGCGTTTGACTGTAACTGCTCAAAATATAGAATCAAAATCAGAGAAACACTTATATTTAGTTGTTAAAGCATTTGGACTTTGCTTTTGCCCAAGTCTCTCGTATTTTCCGAATAATCCAGCAATAGCAGATGAAATATGGTCAGTTCTAAAAAGTATGCCACAACATGCTCGCTATCGGGTCTATAACTTGTGGACAATATCAAATATCTCGAATCTACAGTACTTGGTAAGACCCAAAATACAAAGAGCTCTACGACGACTTTCCAAAGAAAATGCAAAGGATATTGGGAGGAAAATTGGTAAGATTGCTCATAGCAATCCATTAACAACATCAAGTATTATACTTAATCAAGTGCAGGCTTATTCAAATATGGTGATTCCAGCCGTAGATTCTTTGAAATATATGTCTTACTTAAGTTTTGATATTCTTATGTATTCGATATTAACTATGTTTTTGGGAAAAGAAGAAAAAATGAAAGAGGATGGATTAAATGCTTGTTCTTGGTTCGCTGCGTTAACAAAATTTTGTGGATACGCAAGCTTAAAATATGTGGCAATTGATATTCAGGCTCTGCTTCAATACGTTTTGAACGCTATTAAAGATCATCAAACTGCAGAACTCCTCATCTTGAAGGAAATATTGCTAGCCATGGTCAGAAATCAATTACTTGAAAACCTGAGCAAAGAACAAATAGAATCATTGGCTGGGGGTGAAGAGCTGCAGAACCAGATTTCAAATGCCTGTAATGTATTTTCAAAACCAAAGATCAAAAGTATTCGGAGACTTAGAAATGCTTTCGAGAGTCATGGCTCGGATTCACTAATAAAACCTTACCTAGTTCTTATGGCAAGAAACCTTCAATCCTTGATTTTCTGTTCTGAATTAAAAAAACTACATTTATTGGTAAGGGCACTGGATTATTCCCATGAAATTTTTGCTCAATTTGTAGACTTTCTACAAGTTGCCTACACTGAAAGCGAATATAAATCATGCATTCCAAGTGCCTTGATGCTAAAGGAATCGTACAATTTAAGTCCAGATGTAGTTTTCAAAATTCATAGGAAACATTTCCGAATTTCTGAGTTTGTAGAGACTTCTAAATTAGAAAGTTTGAATACAAGAAATTTGTTTTCTGCAGCTCATAAAACATCAAAGTGGTACTCAGTCAATGACAGGCTATGTATCTTATTCTGGAACCTCTCGTTACATCACATTCATATTCCAGAAAGATGTTACAGCGACATGATATCAAAATTAACATTCCAGAACAGAGATACAAATTCCTCCAGTCTTAGCTCAAAGCAAATTACTTTGGAGAATATTAGTGATTGCATTAGTCGTCTAAAGCTCGAAAAACTCAATCAGAAGAAAGATGTTTATCGAACGCAAATTTTACTGCGTTCTCTGAGTAATATTTTTCCGAGTGATCTTCCTGAGAGAGCAGAAAGTATTTGCAGCAATCTTATGCAAAATTTAGTTTTGCCTCGATGCAGTACTTCTATCTCGGATGCCATGTTTACTGCAAAATTTTTTGAGAGTTTAAGGCAGAATATACAGCACTTCAATTTTTTCCAATATTTTGATGTGGTGATAGAGGATCTAGAGAAAAAAATAGAATGTTGCACTGACTTCGAAGCTGAACATTACGGATATTTCTTAGATGAATCTTTCAGAAAAATTATTTTTTTCAACTATGGTCATGGTCATCTTGAGAAAGAAAGTTCCCATATGTCGTCCACTAAAAGAGAGGGTGATATGATTTATTCACAAACTAAAATAAAAAAGTTGATAGATTGGCATAGGAAGCTAGTTCATACTTTTACAAATTTTCTGAGAGAGGGAAGTCGGTATGATATTCGGAAATCCCTGGTAATCTTGAACAAAATATCAAGTTTTCCTGTTTTGCTTAACCATGGTGAAATTATCTTGCACGAAGTGAACAAAATATGTTCTTCCTGTGTTTATGATGATGTTAAAACTATTACTAGAAGTTATGATGCGCATTTGAAGCAGCGTAAAATATCATGGATGACAGAAGATCAATTAATACAAAGTTCAATAAAGTTCTGCCTAGCTTGAATAATACTTATTCTGTAGGACCAAGAAACGCTGCTTGGCTCCAAGTGAAAAGGGGCAAAGCGAACACTTCCACTGTATGAATTTTAGCTTTTTGAAAAAAATAGCTCTTCAATTCACGAACTGCTGCACTTTCATCTTGAAGATATGAAAAAATCAATTTTCTTGTTGATTCTAGTCGAATTTTAAGTACACCATACCTACTTTCAATCTGTGCCCACCCAAGAGGGTCAAACTCTAACATCCATATCTTATGATGTAATGAATGCAGCGAACTTAAACATAATAATAAATCTTCTAAAACGCTAACTTCTGATAATTTAGTCCCATCAACTCTTCTTCCAATTAACCTTGCCATTTGTTTCTTGTCGTTATTGGAGTAAGCAATGGAAAATATTCTATAAAAAGTGAGCTTTCTATGAAGGAAACGTGCTAATGCTGCAGGAAATGATAACGGGTGGTATTCTATACCGTCAAACTCGGACCCTTGCATTCTCAGTTGTCTAAGAAACTGAGATATTTTAGTATCGAGATTATCCGTAAGTATTCTATAATGTGTGATCAAATTCGTTTCTGCAAGCTGTGGATTCAGATGTGCCGTCAAAGGATCTTCCCAAGTCAACCATTTCGCAAGATTTGTAATGCCCCACCCAACTGGGAATTCCGATGGTTGATCTAGAGCACATGCGACCAACATGTCCGAAAAAGAAGCTGGCCTGCGAAACAAAACTTTAAATGACTCGTCTACTCTTTGCATGACATCACTTCGAGAACTTTGCTCATTCTTTGTATGCACAAGCTCACTAAAGAAAGCCAGTGCAGCTTCAACTGAAGCCATTAATATCTCTGAACCATCGTGTGACCATGCGGTAATGTAAACATGCTTTATATTATTTTTTAATGCTGCAGTAAATCCCGATTCCATCATGTTTACTGACCAGTATAAAGCAACCCAAAATCTGTTCCACGACCACAGGCTTAGACAAATACTCCAATTTCTTTTCTGTTTAAGAAATGTGTCGTCATCTACTAGAGAGCCCAATAGTTTTATTTTCTTATCGAATGCACTCTCCTCTGAGGCATAATTTCTATGTATAAACTCAATTTCACTATCACCTAACGCTTCATTTAGCTGAATGAATGTCTCAGTATCTACATCCACATTGCAATCTTCAGGAAATTTCACTCGATTGATACTTTGTTCCTTCGGACAAATTTCAATTGAATCTGTATAGAAAGCTGGGACAATATTCAAACTTCTTGAGATGTCAACAACTCTTTTCAAATGCGCACTATATGATTGAATCTCGCTATTGAAACATTCTCTATCAATTTGCATATTTCCTAAATATTTGGAGTACTTTGCATAAACTTTTTGAACAAAATACTCATGGGTTTTCTCACCAACATTTATATGAATGCGTTTCGATTCTAGTGGTTCGGACACTGCAAGTATAACACGATGAAACAAGTCATACTTTTCTTCATTATTCGGAGGAGCTTGGAGAATCGATGAATAAATTGGCCACTTGATAAGAGACTTTATATCATCAATTAGCAGGATGGATGGAATAATTTCGATTCCAACTGATTTTGCAGTCTTACCAAGTGCAACAAAATCTTCATAAGTGAAGCGCTTCTGCATGTAACCGAAAAAAGGTTCGTTTTCGACCACAAATGTATCTTCCATGTAAATAAATAGTGTTCGATACCCATAGAGTGAGAGTGAAATAGTTAAATCTTGCAACCTCTCCACTGCAGGCACCCCTCTTGAACTCGTATCTAATTTGAACCCTAGTTCTTCAACTGTTACATTAATGTCAAATTCCATTCCAGCAGCGATTAATGCTTGCTTGCTTTTGACAAGACCAAAAGGTGCATTTTTTGCTGCAACCATTAACCGTCCTAGCGCAAGAAATGCTTCTATTCTTTCTGAGAAATATATTGTAACCAGATTTGCATCTGAAACAATGACTTTGATGCGACGACGTACTTTTTTATCCAGTGGGGATTGAACAAAAAGCAGCTTGATTGCATCTTGAAAGTCTTTACCAGAATCTGACACAAAATATTCATGAAAGCGCTGTTTTACACTAAGCATGCCATCTGCCAGGTCACCAGAGTCTGAATCATTCAAAACATAAAAGCGTAAGCTGTTAACATAATTCAATGAATATGGAAAGTCATGAAATGAACGATAGCTCTTCACTTCTTCTGATGCAAAATTTATTAAACGTTGGTTTCTGCTTTGTAAGTTGTTATGATTCTCACCTATCCTTCTACACAACTTAGAATCAAATTTTGTACAAAAGATATTACAGTTGGAAAAGAAGAAGTGGATAAGTACAATTACACAGCATGTTAAAACGACTGTGCCACCATGAAAGGTCCACATTGTAGGAATATGCCAATGCTTTTATTATTGTCTTCCCTGAATGATTCCCTTGTTGTAGCCCTCCCTCCAAAGATCCAAATAAAAGTTACAATTGTAGAGAACTCTTAAATTTCAGACTGAAACATAACTTGCAAAAAGTATCCTCCTTGTTCAAAGAGTAAAATATAGAAGGGTATCATTCACTTTCAATATGGAACGAGCTGAAACTCATTTGAACCCTGTTTTCCACTCCAAAACTATCGATTTTCGGCTCAAATCGATTACAATCGATGGAGCGTCCGTAAACGCACGATTGACCGATATAATTGCCAAATACGAAACATAACTATCCCTGTGATCGATTTGTCGCGTTTTTCTGGAAAAAGTTTGCGTGTGTGAGTTGTAGAGCGCGCGCGGATTTTCACACAATAAGGGTTTAAGGTTTTAACGGTTTGTGGATTAGGGTTTAGGGTAATTGGAATGGAGGAAGTTTGGTGGGGTATTTTTATTTTTTTGTGTTTCCTCGTTTAAGCACAGGGTGAAATCGATTTTGACTCAAATCGATTCAAATCGATTTTTTGACCAAATTTTTTCGCGTTTAAGCATCGCCCTTAAAAAAACAAAACGGAAGCACGAGAAAGTTGAAATTTTGAAACCCCAAACGACCTTTCAACTTTCAACTTTTTTGTCTACGCCGACCGTGCACCGAACACTTGTGTTTTAATTTCATTTTTATCACATTTTTACCGAAAACGAGAAGAATACAAAACTGACTACGTAGTTGTAAATAAAAAACTTTAAAGCGTTTGTACTAGTATCTATATCGCGTGACCTCTTACTCTTCTCTCTTCACAAGACTTGCTTAAATTCTTAGAAGCGTATAGAAATCGAGTATAAAGTAATAAACGTCTAATCGGGACCTGAGTATGATGGGAGTCCTATCCCTATCTTCGTACGGTGTTATATCTTATTCTTCCACGCTAGCTACATCGAGTCGGCTTTTTCAGAAAAATTGACGTTCAGCTTTCAGATACAGTTTACAATCGTGATGAATTCGTACACTTCTGTGAGTGTGAAAATCAAAATACAGAATCGTCATTTCAACAAATTAATTTCATTCTGTAAGCGGTGCAATCGATTTAGAAATAGAACAGTTCCAACTAGGTTTCAAAACCAAGCTTGGAAAAAAATAATCAAAAATTCACTAAGTTCAGAAGATTTTTCTGATTTTGGAAAAGTTGGAAAAAATACATATACAGGAGGAGTTGAATCTACAAGATGGCAGTATCATGGGAATGAGCTCGAAGTAAATCAGCAAGACCATGAAGGATATGATAACGGTCTGAAAAAAATTGGTGTTGGTGCAGGATTAGTGCAATATCTAATATGTCAACTCCCAGGAATGCGTAGAAAGAAACTTCCAGAGATTGTTTCAAATACAGTTGACAATTTAAGCATCTGGGCATTGGCAACTTGTGGTTTTCTATGGACAAGTTCAACGTGCATGGTTTTTTCATTATTACCTGTATTTTTGCACTCCGAACTTGGATTCAGCAACACTCGAATAGGTGCTGTTGAAGGTTTTGCACTTGTCATATCAAATTTTAGCAGAGTCTTTAGTGGTGTCTTGTCAGATATGTTGAAATCACGCGTACAAGTAATTGCTGTTGGTAGTGTAATGACAGCTATGATGAAGCTAGTGCTCGCAAGTGCATTGTCAGTGCAATGGGTTGTGTTGGCGAAGCTTCTTGACAGATTTGGTAAAGGAATCCGAGCTGCTCCGACTGATGCACTAATTGCTGATCTATCCCCACGACCAAAACGTAGCAGTTCTTACGGGTTACACCAAAGTATGACGACACTGGGTGGAGTTTTAGGATCGATTACGGCTGTTGTTTGCATGAAACTAACCCAAAACAACTTCCGTGCAACATTCACCGCTGCTTCTATTCCTTCTATTTTTGCCATAGTAATCTTATTATCTTATGTGAAAAATCCTCAGAGAGCGATGAAAAAACCAAATTATACTCCTCGTCCTGGACGTGGTCGCGGTTTACCAAGCTGGAGGCGTCACGCTCGTGGACCACTTGCGATGCCGCATCTTCGTGCAAGATGGAGGCGTATTGAGTGTCGCGATATGAGTAGGGATGTTGCATGGCACCACAGACAACGAGCATGGAAAAATGTTCGAGAGTGGATATTGCAAATTCAAAAACGAGCTGTTGTTGTGGCTCCTTTCTTAGACCAAGTCGTTGAAGGCTTAGATGATGGAGAATTTACTCCAAAGAGTACAGTTCAGCTGAAACGAACGCCTTCTGGTACGATGATCAAAAAGGTTGACAGAGAAGTCCAACAACATAAACATACTCAAGCACTTGGCACAGAAGATCTGCAGGAGCGGGCGTATATTTGGGCTGATGATCCATGGGCCGATGAAGAAAAAAGCCGGGTGACCACGAGTGATGATAGATCAAAAAATATGAATAAAAGTAGTGACATGATAGTTGGGTGGGGGGAGTGGAGCTGGAGTTGGTCTGAAGCTGTCCAGCTTCCCAGGGAATTCTGGCGAGCTCTCTTTGTTTTCTCTATTTTAAAGGTGGCTCGCTTTAGTGAAGCTTTTGTAACTTTGCATGCCCGAGCAATCGGGATGCAAGTTGCTTACTTGCCAATATTGATGTTTGCAACAAATATAGTTCAGTCAATTCTTACGTATCCATTGGGAGTCATAGCAGATAAAGGTGATTTAAATGGAGCATCAGGCAGAAAGTTCATGCTCCTTGGTGGTTTTGCAGTTATGGTGCTTGCGGATATTGTACTAGTACTTGCTAAAGCTCCATGGCATGTATTTGTTGGCTATCTAATTGTTGGTGTTCATATGTCAATGACGCAAGGAAATATGAAAGCTGTTCTTTCCGCAACCATGCCACCAAATGTACGTGGAACAGGTTTTGCTATTTCAGCTTTATCCCAGGGTTTAGCACTAGGACTTGGGAACTATATGGCAGGTTTTCTTTGTGATTTACTCGGAAGTAGCGGAGCATTTTGGGGAGGCATGTGCTGGAGTATTTTAGCTCTTGGCTCTGGCTGGCTTTTACTATAGCAATAGAAGGGAATTTACAAAAAATAATAACACTTTTCACTTTTGACACAGGCGCCTCGCAAAAGCCTAGGTAAATTTATAGTTTTGTATTGATCATGAAATAGAATAACTATACCTTAGAACCTATCAAACCAACAGACGGATTTAAAATGACAACGAGTGGAAAAGTTGATAGAAGAAATGCTGTACGACTTTTTTCTCGCACAAAAGAGTTCAGTAGTGTTCCGTCCTCTAAAATTGACTTGAGACGTGCAGGAATACCTCCGGCAATATACACCCCACCACTAGCCAATGCTTTTAAGGCTAGATTCGCTGCTTCCGTCCCCTATTTGTCATATAAAAATATTAAATGATTTAAAATAGATTTGGTATACAAACCAGAATTTCCAAAAACATTGTCACAGTTGAAGCACATATTGAACATGTTCCAGAAAGTGCCTTTTCCGTAATCTTAGATAAAATAGAAAAATAGTAGTTCATCAAAATTTTTGCGTGCATATAATACCTCAGCAGGATCTAGAATTGGCTTGTCAGCATTTAGTTCTATGCAAAGAAAATTGTAAATTCTTGCAAGACCATCACCGCAACACACATGTTCAACTTCACACTCCTATAAGTGAACAAAAATGATGATTTAATCAGATCAATTGTTTCTTAAGTTGTTTTTTAATTGAAATGAATGCCTCACCCCAATTTCATCCTCAATATATTTTAGAAGCTAATGGGTATTCCTCGTTACATTATTTTGAGCAAAATATACAAGTCTCTTACCTTGCATTGCAAATCACCGACAGGTGCAAAACGACCATGAGAACCCTATAAAAGTTTTGAACAAGTACGCCTCTCTTGATTAATTAATTTCACCTCGGACGAGTGCACTTCATACTGGGAAAGTGAACTGTTCCAAAACAAAAGAGCTTCCTAATGAATCAATTATACATCTCATTACTTAACAATGGACCAATACTTACTCCTAGGCCAGTCCCAGGTCCTATCAGAGATATTGGTCCTGTTGGGCTTGGAGATGTTAAGCTTTGAAATTAAGAAAAAATGTGGAAATACTTTTTCGAACAGTTGTTCAGGGGTAAAAGATCCGACTCCTCAAGCTCGTGAATCCCGTATCCAATCGCCTCGAAATCGTTCATAACACGCACACTTTGTATATCAAAAGTTTTCTCTAAAATTTCACCGTCTATTTTCCATCTTAAGTTTGTCATCTAAAATCTGATATAAATAAAGTTCGCAAATAAAATTAGTTCTAAACAGAAAACCTGGCACGAGTTGGCTTTGACGGGACCTGCAACAGCCAAGCAAGCTCTATCAATACTCGAGATTCCTGATGACTAGAAAAAACATGAATAATATATTATTGGGGCCATAATGTTTTACATTTAAGAGTTCTTTGATACACAGTTCAAATGTTGGAAAATTCTTGCACTTATATTCCTGCAAGAGACTCAAAATGAACAATTTCAAGATTACGAATATTCTACCTGTTCCATCAAAAGCACATCTTCACCACGTTCAGAATTAAGGCTCCATATCTACATTATAAATAAATATGTGTGTGCGTGTGATTCGAAAGGCTTTTATAAATAAAACCTGAAAACGAGCATTTGTGCCCCCGATATCTGCAGCTAGAACAGTTGATCCTATAGCCTCTCCAACCGTCTCGCAAGATGAAGCCATCTACGATATTCATAGAAGAGATATGACTATAGTTGCCTGAAAATTATGAGTTGCGTTTTTACCAGTACTTGTGCTTTAGCCCGTGGCAACTTCAGGTAAATTCTACTCCTTTCATTTTGAGATTTTGTGTAAATTAGAGGAAATTTATTTGTTTCAAAAATTCCAAAGTGCCCTACACACATTGGTATCTTTTTTGCAGGTGAATGAATTACACATTTTGTTCTTTGATATGCAGCCAGAAATGATTTTTCTCTTGTGACGCTTCCGCAGAAGTTCGAGGTTCCGATCATCTTTGTTACGAAGATTCCAACAAGATAATAATCACCCTTTCCTATTTTATTGCAAATTAATCTTGCGAAACTTGCAAGGTATAGTATATATATATCCCCTATCGCCTATTAAAATATTCAACTGTCGGTTTTAAAAAAAACTGAACTTAAACAAAAAAACTTGGTTTAAACCTCATTTTTACCACTTTCTGTTTTATTTTGTACGAGATCGTAATGCAACAATTTTTAACAATTTACACAAAAATTCTTTTTTTAGAACGCGGACAAATTTAAACAAATTTGCATCCTCAAAACGTATACTTGTACGGCAGAACTTATCTCATCAGTGCTACGTGAATAAATTGTTATATTCCTATGAAACTTACATTTGACTTGATTCACTTTGAATAGTATTGGTGAAAATTTTTATATGATGGAAGATCATATTTTACTATATCTCGGTTCGCACCTAGCTCCTGACCTGCGAAAAAAATTGAGAAGAAATCACGCGTGCGGAGAGTTGAACCTTAGTATCGATAAAGGTATTTGACATTCTGAAAATGATGTACCAACGAAATCTGAAAAATATAACGTGCAGGAAATTTGTGCATTTCAACTCAAGATTTTAAGTTCCACGTGGAGAGGTCTGAAAATTTTATAGAAATGGAACTCTGGAAAACGATAGATTGGAATGCACTAATTAAAGTATCAGATATCTCGCATATTTATGGTATTCATGAAAACTGTGACATAACTGAGGAGTTCGGGTATCTTGGTAAATCTAAGTTAGGCTGTAAACAAATTGATAAGGAAGCTGAGGTAACTTATGTATTTTATATTGAAAATTTTATTAACCTTAATGTCAAGACTGAAATTATGCCAGTTGTGAATGGAGACAATTTCACTGCTTTCAAAACTGCTTCCCACTTCACCGAAGAATTAGTTGATAATTAATCAGCGACTTTCTTGCAGAACCTTGTTATTAATTAATTGTTTTTTTCTCTTTCTTTCATCATAATTGTACCTCCATGCCCATTCGTAAGTTTATCTTTTGTCCATTGCACTCCAGTGTTACAACATTATTGCTTTTTTGAAACTCTCTCAAAAACTTAGAGTACTCTCTAGAGAGTATGAGTGTTTTAAAACTTGTATACAGATCAAAATCATGGTTACAAGTTTGAAGAAGAAGTTCGGAGTCTATCTTTACAACAGGCTTACACAACTTCAATTTGAAACTTATACCGGAACTTAGTGTGACTGAATCATGCGTCAGCAGAACATTCGAATTACTTTCACTCTCAGCTTGTGGAATGGTTCCCAAATTTTCATCAAAATAGGTTTCGAAGTCAAAAAGTATTCTCAATAGATCGCCGTTTAACTTTTTGCTCTGACCAGGAATTATTTGATAGTATATTCTTATATCATCATCAATTTTCAAACTAATTTGTTTTCTTAATTTCTGTATACGGTTCACTATTTCTCTTGCAATACAGGCATCCACCAGTTCCTCGCGAACTTCCATATCCATGAAAATCATTAATCCATCTTCTCCTAGCATGGCTTCTACATTATCCGAATTCGTCAGCTTTTTGAATTCATAACGCAGTACAACTTCGCTTATATTTATTATTTCATCCTCAAGGCTCACTGCTCCCTCAGCTTGGAAGGCCATCACAGTTTCTGTGCTCATATTCTTAATTATCTTTGAAATGCTTCCCATTTTTTTACCTAACCGTTTGCCTAACAGTGTAAAATTCGGTTCTGCACGTAAGTCGGCGTATTGAAGAGGATCTGAAGATATACTAATGTCTCGGATATTCAATTCAGAAGTGATATAGCTTTTTAGGCTTGTAAAAATATCTTGCAATAATACGGCATCCTTGTGAACAATAGTCATTGAAGACAATGGCAGTTTCAAAGGCATCTTCTTACGCTCACGAATAGTTCGTCCTAGTTCAATAATATTCTGCATGCACTTTACTGAAGCTTCGATTCTTACATCGTGAAAACCCTCCTGCACTTCAGGAAATGGTTCAAAATGTATACTATTTTGAGAACTTTCAAGGCACTGCCTCAAATTTTGATACATTTTTTCAACAAAGAAAGGTGTAAATGGAGACATTGCTCTACATAATAGAACCAATACATGAAAGAGCACCGAAAGAGCGGCCTGGCAATCGGTATCCCCATCTTTTCCTTTTAATCTTCCTCGATTGAATCGAACGTAGATATTCGTAAGTTGTTCAATAAAATTGATCAAACGTGGAACAACTGTATATAACCTATACCCTTCCATTTCAGCTCGAATGAAACCAACAAGCGTATTCGATTCTGATATAATCCAACGGTCGAGCACGTTTAGTTTTGTATCACTAAGAGTGTCTGGAGTGAATAATACCTGCTTTTCTTTCTCTACACGACGAACATTTTGGACCAGAAAGCGATAAGCATTATACCACGGTAAAAAGACATTCTTCAAAACAGAAAATACCCCCTCTTCCTTAAAACGAAGTGGCTCAGCACGAACAACAGGACTATTGATCAAATATAAGCGTAAAGCATCAGCACCATAGTCATTTAATATCTTAGACGGATCAGGATAATTCTTCAACGACTTGGACATTTTTTTTCCATCGGATGCTAAAACAAGACCATTACAAATGAGATTTTTGAATGCTGGACGATCAAATAGACCAGTTGAAAGTACCATCAACGTATAGAACCAACCACGCGTTTGATCGAGGCCTTCAGCAACAAAATCAGCCGGAAAATTCCTCTCAAAGTATTGTTTGTTCTCAAAAGGATAATGTTGCTGAGCATAAGGCATGCTTCCACTTTCAAACCAGCAATCAAAAACATCTTCTACCCTACGAAGGTTCGGATAGTCAGTACCTCGGGAAGAAGGAATTTCCAAATTATCAATGAAATGTCTATGAAGATCACTCACTTTTTCCCCAGACAAGCGCTCGAGTTCTTCAACAGAACCAATTACACGAATCTCTTCACCATTGGGTGAAGTCCAGACAGGAATGGGAGTTCCCCAAAATCTGTTCCGTGAAATTGACCAATCATGTACATTTTCAAGCCAGTTGTGAAAGCGCTTTTCCTTGACATGGGAAGGGACCCAGTGCGTTTGCTTATTATTCTCAAGCAATTTTTCCCTCAAATCTTCTACTTTTATAAAATATGACGCTACTGCCTTGTAAATTAATGGAGTGTGTGAACGCCAACAAAATGGATATGAATGTACTATGCGGGAACTATCAACAAGTCTATTTATTTCTTTCAAAATTTTGATAATATCCTTATCTGCATCTTTCACATTTCTTCCAATCAATTCTTCAGGTATTGGAGAACAAAAGCAGCCATTCTCATCAACTGGATCCGGTAATGTGCTTCCCTTTGAAATGATCCCGTGTGCAAGGCAAACACGATAGTCATCTTCGCCATATGCAGGAGCTTGATGCACTACACCAGTTCCTGAGCCTTCTGTTACGTAATCATCAATACAAACACGAAATGCGGTATCTTTCATCTCAACTTCAAAGATTGAAAACAAAGGCCTATATCTCAAATCCTTCAACTCTTTACCCGCTACTTCCTTGCATATTTGCCAACCATCTGAAAGTTTCTTCTTTTTATTCATAGCACCTGGAATCACAGAAATACAAGATTTTGCAACAATAAAAACCGTGCCAACAGGATCTTTTAAATAAACATAGATGAACTGAGGATTTACACACAAAGCCAAATTGCTTGGCAGAGTCCATGGGGTAGTTGTCCATGCAACAAAAGAACTTTTAACATCACAATCCACCACAGGAAAGGATACCTGATATATTTAAAATTAAAAATTAAATCTGGTGAATAAGAGCTTTAAAATGTACCAAGACTGCAGGATCTGAAACATCCCTGTAGTCAAGACCAGCCTCAAAATTAGATATAGGAGTATTACAAGCTGTTGAATATGGCATAACTTTGAAACCTCGATAGACCTAATCCAAATGTGAATCAAAACATTTAAACCAAACGCAGTTTACCAGATTCTTGTCAAACAATGTCTTGAAAACCCACCACACACTCTCCTTTAGATTGAAGTTTAAACAAAAACAAAATAAGTTAAACAAGACTCACCATAAATTTTAAATCTAATGTTTTATAATCATGACGAAAATCAATCCACCGGCCTGACCGAGTTATTGTTTGCTCCCACTCGTGAGCATATCTCATCACTATTTTTCTGCACTCTTCATTGTAAACTCCAATTCCCATGTTGAGGACATCCGATTTGCTCTTAATTCCTACAGTTTCACATCTTCTCAGAATGAATGAAAATTATGTCTAGAGACCATACCTAATTTCTTATCAATCTCATATTCCACAGGCAAGCCATGACAATCCCATCCAAATCGACGAATGACATGAAAACCAGTCGCAGAAGCATACCGTGTTATAACATCCTTCAAAAAATTTAAGATATGGAAAGTTTTGTTACCTTAATAGTTCCCTTACCTTAATAGTTCCGGCTAATATGTGACCATAATGGGGAAGACCCGTAGCAAAAGGTGGTCCATCGTAAAACACGAAACTATTAATGAGAAAATAAGGTTTATGGAAAAAAGAAGGAATTCTCATACTCAGGGCGGCCTTCGCTTAATTTTAGCTGCTGGTGAAAAGCGTCTATTTCTTCCCAAAACTTTAGAATTGCTTCTTCCTGAGGTTCATTCAGCTAAAACAGCATTAAATAAGCTAATAATTAGACTACCTGAATAGGAAAAGAGTAATCCTTTCCTTCCTCGACATCGCTCAAGGTGTGATTTGACATTTTTTCGTTAGGTCTTCTACACGGAAGAGTTATCTGTTATCTGTTGAAGGACGCTTATATTTGCTATGATGTAAAAAGAATCGTGCACATACCGTCTTGCCACCTTATTGTACTTTTTACGAATAATTTGTCCGTATTGATTATTCCCTTCGATTATGTGTTATGTTGTTACCATGTGATCATATGTATACTTTCACTTTTACCTTTTCTTGTTTAGGGTTTAGTTCCATAGGGGAATTGAACGCCGAGGAGACAAAAACCCAATGCAAACGTAAAACGCGCGATATCTGAGCCACGCATCAAGTAACGCGCAACACGCATCAACTCTACACACTATTGTCTTTCATTTCCACTCAAAAAATCCGCTTTGCGCAACCTAATGGCGATTTTACATTCATCCAAACTTCAAGCTTCATTAAGTGAATTTTTGTGTAAATTATTTCATTACGCACTCGTAAAATAAAACAGAAAATGGTCAATGAAGAAAAAAGTCTAAACGTTTTGATTGAACAGTATTATGATGCTTATACAGTAGTTTTATGTTTTGTATCATCTGAAAATAACCGTCTATCGATTTCTGTTTGATTCAACCAAAGAAAACCTGCACTCGAAACTGCGTTAAAATAATAATAGACGAGCAATTTTTAAAAAAGTCGGGATTGGATACGAAATTTCATCGCTGAATTTGAAATAAACATGGAGTCTGGGGTCCAAGTACGATCTTGGTCTTATAAAATACATGATTTTATAAATATTCCGATAGTAGGAATTTTAGCCTCACTTTGTGTGGCTGGACTTCTAAATTTGGTGAATAGTTCCGTGGTGACGAAGATTTTTGCCATATATATAGTATTAGATACAACTTGGATCATCACATTTCCAGAATCTATACCTAGGATGGCAAATTTCATAGTGTTACATCACATATTGACCTTTTGTATCCTGTTACACCCACTCAGATATCCTGAGCACTCCATGGAGACATGCAGAGATGGAATTGTAGAACTGAATACATTCTTTCTAATTCTGAGGAGGCAATTAAAGAGAGGGTCGTTTTTTAATCTTCTCTGCGATTCATGCTACAATCTCACCCTTGGTATTAGATTTTTATGGCAGCCATATTTGATCTACCATTTTTTTATAATTACGAACGTCCGGGAAGGATACCCTTTCTCTGAATTTTTATGTGTCATGTTTTCTCAAGTTGCACTCTGCATTTTCAACGTGTGTTTAATATTACTTCCGAAGAGGTCGAGGTCTAGATCTAATTAGTGAGAAATGTTTGATGAAAAATAAGGCTTGAACCTGTTGCATTATTGCAGTTTGTTTTGGTTGTCCTTTTTGTATCTCTTATAAGACTCTCCATATTCATAGATTCATATGTAACGTCAAATTGGCAGTTCTTTAGCACTTGCTAAACCTATGACGAAACTAGAAGATGTTATTAGTGCTTTCGTATCTATCATAGAAGATATCATCCAAGATAGAAAAGCTAGACTAGGCCGTAATGCTCACCTGGATGAAAATGACTGTGTCGTGACACGTTGAATATGTCTGGTATGATGCCGCACCGATGCTTACCGGAACACTTGGAGCTTATGTCAAAGAGGATAAACGGATAGAAAAAATGAATAAAGGTCACATGATTACCTTTAACCATCCCGATACTGAAGCACAAGACCGTAATGGTTTAGTTGAAAGATATATAGGTTTGTAAGCAGATCTTTTACAAGATCATATTTAGGGTCTATTTGAAGTTCAGCTGTTGCTAGCTGAATACAACGTAAGCTCGTAAGCTAAACCTGGAGAGAGACCTATTTCACTATTTTAATATAGTCAAACGTTTACTATCCACGGGGAGTTTAACCTGGTGGGCTTTATATCACAATGAGGTATAACCTGTGATCATCTAATCTTTTGAAACTCGCCCGATTGTACACGTTTACTTCGTTTACTTTAAGCTTAAACTTGACTTGAGTTACTTATCCTAGGTACCATGGTACCACTGGTACCACATACCTGGTACCTATGCACTTTCTACACAAAAATTCTTTCTTGAACTGGAAAAAAAATTGAAAAAAAATCGTGGCCATACATCCCAAAAATAGGCCTTATCCCAAAAATGAGGAAAAAAATTTTCCCTTCCCTCAGTTTTTGACGGACCGGGAGGCGGTCCAAGGGAGCTCTAGTCCCGATACCCTAAAAGTTCTTCTTGTTCAAAGAAAAGCACCCTTATTGTTTCTTCGCCCTTCATCATTCGCTTAATTTACCCCTTTTTGTCTACGTGAGAAACAGCAAAGCTGTGATAACTCATGCAAAGTGACGAAGTTGTTTGGCAGGTAGGATTTAACTGTACTCCAAGTACCTCTTTATGTGACCTTAAACAACGACAAGATTATCAACCATGGGCACTGTAGCTATAAAGTTCAAAAGGACCAAGCTCTTACATTTTGTAGGAATATATACAATGTGACTGGATTATGCAATAGAAGTTCTTGTCCGTTGGCAAACAGTAATTACTCTACGATATTAGAACAAAATGGTAACGAATCCGGCTTTTCGTAATTTTTAGATTAAAGCCTTTAAATTCAATTTTAAGGTACTTTATTTCTTTGTCTCAAGAGTGTAGAGAGAGCACACACGCCAGCCACTATGTGGCAGCTTAAACGTTTGAATGAAAACTATGACGAAGCATTCCGTCAGGTTTCCAAGGCTTTGGAATATTGGTACACTTGTTCGAGCAGTTTGTTTCGTGCTGACCCTTTTATTACAGGCCTAAATTCATTGTGCATAAGAACAAGCAAAGGCTCACTAAAATTACGCAATACTTGATACGGGCACGTAATCTCGCAAATAATACAAAGTAATTTGTTCCGAGAGCTTTCATCTGTGTTTCTAAGTGCTCTTATAATAGAGGGAAATTTGTTTCTATCCCAAAAATGAAGAAGAAAAAAGAAGAACGTTCAGAGGGAAAGGTATTCTATATAGAACTCTGATATTTAAATTCTTACTTTGAAATAAAGGCACAAATTGCTGCTCGGATTGATAGCTCAATTGAACAGGAACTATTGGTATTCGTATGATTTAAATGATTAAATTAATATTCAAACAAATTGTGCAGAAGCGATTGAAATCTGGTCTTTATGATGATATTTACAGTTTTTCTTCCTCTCAATATGAAGGAAAAATTGTTGAACAGAAGGTAATAATTTCATTGTCTACCCATGAAGATGTGACTGATTCGGTATTGAAAGGAAAAGGTTCAAGTAAAAGAAGATCATTTACAGCATAGGAGTGCCTTGGTATTTAACTTTTTAAGAGAAACTAATAGTTTAATAGAATTGCAATGATTTCAGAAGCAGAAGAAAATCAAAGAACGGAGAGAACATGTTGAGTTAGAATATGAGTGAACTATAAATGTGTCCAAATCCCTTCACGAATAGATAATTACCAATGGAACTCTCCAGTAGCCTTACTGAAAGTGTAATCTTTCCCATTGATGTTCATCATACCTTCCTTCAGAACACATTTCCATTTTGATTTTGAACGTGTCACCTTTTCAAACTGAGCCAAAATCAAATTTGAAATATCATCCTGTAACTCAGCAGCATCACCTAGAACATACCATTATACATTAGAAAGAATACATCATATTATTTACCATTTGAATTATCGTCACTGTCCGAAATATCATCACTGAATGTATTCAAACTTCTAGCATTTTCATGGTGCAGAACTAGCTATAGTAAAAGCATCACATATTAATTATTTTATTTACATTAAGAGCTCAATTCACCTAGCAACTTTTTTAACGAATAAGATCTGCAATAACTTTGACTCACCTCTTCTTTGTTCATCTGCAACGTTTCTGGCCTTTATTATATTTGCATGGTTTATTTATGAAAAGATTTTGGTAACGAAATACCTCTCCTAAAAAGTAAAATTAGAAAAAGAGAAAGAGAAAGTTTTTGATGTATCCTACAGAAGTTTCTCCATCACCAGTGATTGGTTTAGTCCTAACTGAATCTAAAGCTAGTAATCTTTGCTCCCATAACTGCATAGTGTAAATTATCCGTTCATTTTACTAAAAAAACAGCACACACCGTAGCCAGTTTCTGAAGATGGGCTTCCGAAAGTTGTTCAGTAGAAAAATCCACCTTGTACAGTTTTGAAATATCTTCTTCACCCTTTTATAATTAGAACGATGTGTACCTTCACGCTGTCAGTGACCTCTTTTATTACTTCATTGAAGAATGTGGGAATGCTCATTTATAAGCCCGAAACAAGAGAGGCAAAACTCTCAATAGTGTTTTAGGTACCGTACTTTACTAGAACTTCTTTTAAAGAATTATTTAGGCCGTCGGACATGATATATATATGGAGAAACAGGTCAAATTATTTGTTTTTCTCGTAATTTCATAAATTCATACCCCTTATGGTACCACTGGTACCGGGGTACAACACATTTTTAACAAAAAAGCAGCCTATGGGCTGCTTTTTTACAATAGGCAAAATTTGAGGTTTCACGACGCTGAACGCGCACACTGAAGCATTCATCCAAAACCTGCCTTCACAAGTTGTAACAATTCTTATCCATCGTTTGTTATCGTTTTATACAATTTTTGTTTTAATATTAATGTTTCTACGAGTATTCGTAAACGATTACCGTAAAAGTCAAAATATGGTCATGCACACATTTTTTGAGACTTTCCGAGGTGGGATAGGACAAATAAAAAATACGGGAACGCCTAAATTAAAATAAAGCTTGTTTTGATACTGTGCCACACGAAAATCGAAAATGCACTCCAAACTTAATGAAAGCGCTCCCTATTCGCTTTTCACTTCATGATTGTTCTTTTCGCGGTGAGTTTCGACGATTTGTTTTCATAAATGGAGCGCATCGTGAAAGTAGAGAAAATCAAACAGCGAAGATGCCCAGATGTATACCTTCTTGTATATTTTTGGCACATTTATTCAGTGGTATTAGCGCACCAATAAATCCTTCGAATTCTTTCTAAACCACATAGAGTGATAACAGGGGTATTGTCTCAACATATGAAATGGGACCGGGCTTTCGTGGCTATTTAACTACTTTTCATATCTGTAAGTTTTGAGTGCGAGCGCTGATTCATCAACGTCGCGGCCATTTTTGGAAATTTTTTGTAGGTAGATGGTAAAAATGATAAAAATGAAATTAAAAAACAAGTGATTTATTTGTACGTCTGCTATCCGCCGGGCCTGGTGGATGGTAGACCCGATAAAGAACATAAAAAAAAATCCACAATTCCGCTTGTAATTCTTCCCCGACTCCGTGGAAGGGCTCATAGGTTTTGAAACACTTGGCTTATTCTCAGGAGGTGTTTTTGCTACAGGAACGTGTTATTCAAACTAATTGTAGGTTGAAATCCTGCAAGGATCGCCTGCTCATGCCGCTTTCCCTGAGGCATATTTCACATATCCGTACAAGTTGCAATGAGATTGGGGCTAAATCTTTTAGAACGCGAGAGTCTTGTAAATTATCTGTTCCCAAAGCAGTAAACGATCCCAAAGCGAGAAAAGTTCCCAAAACCGAAGAATTCCTGCGGGAGCATATATTGGAACTGGCCCCGTATAGCTCAATTGTACCATTTGATGTTCTCTCAGGTTTGTGATACTTTGCCAACTGAATTTTTGCCGAACTAACTTCTTCGAAAGAAAAACTTCGTAGGCCAACTTCCGATATAGTTAAGTTAGATGCAAACGAAAATCCATATGGTCCACCCCCGGGTAAATGCATTTAATGATGCGACATTCATAACTCACTTGTCGAATTTACAGAGGTCTTTTCTGCACTCAAAAACATCGAATTTCCTCACATCTATCCTGACCCTGAGTCACGGAAACTTAGGGGGCTGTTGGTAAAATCCTTCATGTTTAATAGTTCTTTGCTAAAATTAATCAATTTCAGGCTCAGGAATGTAGAATTCCTGTAGAAAATATTATGATTGGTTGTGGCGCAGATGAGGTGAGCGAATACTATTCTACTATTCTAATACTTACTATCTTCATCTTCCATAAAAAGCTTATCGACTTGGTCCTGAGAGCTATTCTTGAACCGAAGGATGTCCTCATTAATACACCGCCAACGTTTGGGATGTATGAATTCGATTGCAGCATTAATAGTATGTGTGAAAATATGCTTTCTTTGACTTTTATTGTTTCGCTTTTTAGATGGAGTCACTGTAAATGTTCCTCGAAAGCCTGCTCCTAGTTTTGGTATAGACGTTAAATCTATAAAGGAGGCTGTCTTAAAGAATAGTGCAAAAATTTTGATGTTAACTTCACCAAATAATCCAGATGGTTCAGTTATAAGCCGTGAAGAAATCGAGGAGCTTTTAGAGCTACCATGTCTTGTGGTTTTAGATGAAGCATACATTGAGTTCTACGGTGTTGAGCATAGTTTTATTCAAGAAGTTCCAAAACGGCAAAATCTAATTGTCCTTCGCACCTTCAGTAAACGTGCTGCTCTTGCTGGTACAGAAAACTTCATAACTTTTAGATCCGTCAGTATTTCTTTTTTTGTTAACAATAGGTTTACGAGTTGGATACGGTGTTTTCCCACTTCGTCTTATTGAATATCTGTGGCGGATGAAACAACCATACAATGTTTCAGTTGTTGCCGAACTAGCTGCTTGTGCTGCTTTATCAAACCCAGTTTATCTAGAGGTTTCTTTAAAATTCGTCTAGTGTACCTTTACTAACTTTACACTCAACCAGGAAGTGAAAAATGCCATTGTGATGGAGCGTGAAAAAATGTTCAAAATGATGTCAAGCTTTTCTTTCCTTGAACCTTACAAGTCTCAATCAAACTTCATACTGTGCAGGTAATCCTTTTTTCAAGCTTAATGTGTTTCTAAAAATCTTAAAGGGTGACGAATGGTCGTGCAGAGGAGTTGAAAAGTTTCCTTGAATCTGATGGAATCATAGTAAGATACTACAGTAGTCCTCCTGAATTATCTGGATGTATTCGAGTCTCAGTTGGTCTGCCAGAGCACACTGTTCGACTTAAGATAGTGCTTATGAAATACATGGAAATTTCAGGAAAGTAGATTGTTTTTGTTTTCCGGGTTACTGCCTTAAATCGTGAAAATCGTGAGATGGGTTTCTAGTTTCTTCGGGAAGGGTCTTAGCTTGTGCGATTAACAATCATTTTATAACTTTGTGTAATGTCAATTTTTACTTTGTGGTTGTTTAGCAAAGTGAAATTTACTTGTAATTCCACCTGCAACGTTACAAGCTTGCAATTTTTTCGTTTTCATTAACTTATCATCTGTTAGCAAAATAAATCGCTGTTTCAAAATGATTCTGTTGCCTAATATAAATAAGTAAGAGGTGGAGGGCTTCAAAATGGGAACACCTTCCAAATATGATCTATAAATCTGTGCCTCAAGGATATCTTTTCGCTTTACAAGATGTTACGCACGTTTTAATATTTTCAATTCAGAGGGCAAGTTACAGAATTATTCACCTTGGAGCTCGTACGTAACTCAGCAATTTCTGGAGCGTTATCATGCAAAAGGGTTCCCTACAACTGAACCATTATCGCACTAAATCATTAGTTTTACACCTACTTGAAGTTCACATATGCACCACCCCTGACTTCTGAAAAAAAAATCAAAAAGGCAATGAATAAAGCAACTTTTACGTGTTAGCCATCCTTCAAAAAACAAGTTCCTCTATTCAGTAACTGTAAAGATGCTTCAAAACATATACTTTCTTTAATCTGTGGTCAATAAAAACTTGCAGATAATCACAGCTACCTCTATAGTACGTGATGTTATTGAGAGTTATCGATAATACACTAAGTGGAGTACAGTTGGTAAAATATTCATTTTTCTTTACTTTTCTCCATTTTCCTCTTCTTGACGCCGAAACACTAAACAATTGTTTGGAAGGGAAATTATAGTAGAGGAATATTGAAAAAGATGTATTTTCATTGCGCAGATGGTTGAATTTGTAGGAATGTTCATGCATGTATTTCCTCTCGGAATGTGTACAAGTAACGACTTGTTCTCATACAAACTGAAATAACGACTTCGAAATATTTGCCCCGTCAGAACTTCCTTTGAAAAGTCTAATTTGCCCAGCACTCACTTTTTGAAGTGTACAAAACTTCGCCACTGTTTCCATCACTGCTTCTCCTGCTTCTTTACTATCATTTGTAAGACAAATAACAAGCCCACCACAGCCTCCACCAGTGATTCTTGCACCAAAAATGTGAGGAATATCCAATAAATTAATCAAAATTTCTGTTGTGGGAGAGCCCATTGAGCAGCGAGAGTAACTTAGGTGAGATTCACGCATTAGTGCGCCTAGTGAATACCCATCCGCTTCATCTAAATCTCTATGAAGGATTTGCTCAAATTTTCTTGCTCGTACATCTTCACGAAGAGCAAGATTGACTGAAGCTCTTATGTAATATACTGCATCTTTGGATATTGGTAGTGTTATTTTATCCCCATGATCTAAACCATAGATTTCAATGAACTCATTTCCTGTAATAGCCTCGGGTAAGTTCATTTCAATAAAGTCGTGCAAAATATTGACTTGTTCGGAATTGAACACTCTATTTATAGAGCAAAGGGTTTCGAAAGTTCTGAATAGGAGTGATTCTTTCATAATAATATGACGTCCCATAAATGCAGCTGCTCTGACTCGGCCATAGCTACTATTACCATTAAAGTGCCGCACAGTACTATCTATTCCCCACAATTTTAAATATTTCTTAGAGAACTCTAATTGTTTGCCCACCAAAGGAGGCAAGGAACAAGTGAAAGGAATTAGATGCTTTAATTTACCGTGATAACATGCTAATTGGTCCATTATTCCACAAGGCACGCCAGCAATAGCATTCTCCGCAAAAAAGGAGTAAAGAGGTGCATGTTTCCGGGCTTTCTTTATACTTGGGGAATGTCCAAACAGAGATAAAAACGCCATGCAGGAAGCAATTTCTACGGCTGCAGATGATGAAACCCCTTTTCCCTCTGGAACAGACGAAGTAATATAAATAACAAAATTATCCCTGGTTGAAAGCCGAATATCATTCTCTTTGGCGCATATGAAAATAGGCCCAATAATGTAAGCAGACCAACTTTTATACCGAGAGAAATTGTAGTTCAAATTCTCATATTTTTGAAGAGTTGTTTCCTGATTGTTAAGGAAAAAGATGCACATAGGGATTTTCACAAATTTTTCCGTATGTTCTCCAGATTTATTGATAGACGTTATTGCGATTGTACCTTTACCTACTTTCTTAGATTTCCATTTTCTTTGAATATAAACAGTGGTATGAGATTCAATAGGCATTTGGATCACTCTGGAGCCAGAATAATCCGCTATACCACCTATCACGTCCAATCTTCCTGGAGAACTAGCAATATGAATCGGATATTTTGTATCAAAGCCAAGTGCAGCAAGGTTGCTTGGAAGTTGACCACCGCTTGCACCCATTTTCTCCTCTCAAAATTAGACTGAAGTATTACAGGTCTGTGCCATAGGTCTTGTTCTTTTGAATTTAAATGAGTCTAGAAAATATCGTGGAACTAATATTCTGGAATCAGGAAACTCAATGAAGATGAAATGCAGAGTAAAACTGTTAACTCGAATTCAGGAGTTCGCAGCCAACAGAGATTTTCTGGATTTGGTTATTCGCTTCGTGCATGTTGAAACTGGGTAGTAAAGCGAGTTGTAAAAACTGCCATATTTCCTTCATCACTCACTCCATTGTACTTCACAGATTTTCAGTAGTGCTTTCTATGCTCTATGCTAGCGTTGACACCACTGTGTTGTTGTTACGTCCGGAAGATCTCAGGAACTGGTTTCTCGTTTTATGCAGGATAATGAGCAACTTTAGGCAACTTAGAATCAAAGAGGGCGTTGAAGTCTCTGAATAAATACTCTACACCCTAAATGTGGGAGATTTTTTGAGGAATTGAAAGGGATGCTATCCTTTGGTATCGGGGTACAATTGCAACGCCATATCGATAAATCTTATGCTAGGCGCTGTTCTAATTTTTTTGTAGTTGCTATGTAACGAGTGCTTTTAAATAAAAGTGTCATCCGATATTCTATATGTTACCGTTTCGACTTGAGTACATTGTGCTGTTGGAGTACCCTGGTACTTATTTCAGAAATTAAATAAATTTTTTGGATCTGTTCTAAATAAGCTTTACCGGGAGTGAGAGAACTCACTCACGCTTCATTCTTTTCTTGGTGGCTTTAGTTGCTGAGGTCTCTTGAATTTGACTAGCTTCCTGGAAACGCTAGCCGATATTTATATCGTCTAAGAATTTTAAAATGGAGAAAATTTTGGGGGAGAGAGAGAAGAGAAGAAAACAGATGACGGATTTAGGATTGATAAATAATACCTTCCGAACTCTGGTTAGCAGTTCGGAAAGCAATGCTGCGTCGGATAAACTTATCAACGAGCAAAAACCTCCACGCGGTTGGTTGCATTGCCCTTCTCAAAGTAAACCCATCAGATTCTTCATTGCTTCAAAAACTCCTTTGAGTAGTACTTATGACCCTTATATTCCTAAGAAGCTACGCTATAGTCCCCTCCAAGCCTTGAAATTGGCGGAGAGTGTTGGCATAAAAATTAACATGGTGATTGATTTAACAAATACGAGTCGATACTATGACCCTATTGCTTTCGAACGAGAAGATATTCGTTACATTAAAATACAGTGCGAGGGGAGAGATGGTCCACCAGACTCATATGCAATAAGTAAATTCATCTACACTGTTCAAAGCTATCGAGCGACCGTGGAAACAGAGGAATATTTAAGTGGGTCTAAGTCTGGTGTTTTAGTTCACTGTACGCATGGTTTCAATAGGACTGGGAGCATGATTGTTCACTATTTACAGCGTACTGAACAGTGGCCAGATCTGAACAAGCATATTATAAATTTTTCAGAATGTCGACCTCCTGGTATCTACAAGCATAACTATGTAGCGAAACTTTTTGAAAATTATCTTGAAATTAAACAAGATTCTCTGGTTTTCCCAGATATACCGTCATGGAAGCATTCTGCATTTGCACCCCCAGTTTCAGCATGTGAAATCAAAGATTTATTTAGTGCACAAAAATTGTCACAAATGCAGGATAAATTCTTTTCAGAAAAAGATACATATCCGGTTCCCCTGCAATATTCAGGAATGGAATTTTCACAGATCAGAACCCCGCTGATGGAGATAGACGATGTACTCGGAGAAGAACTATGTGATGAGCAAATATTGGAAGTACAAAAATTATGCACATGGATATGTTTTAACGGTAAAAGTCTGGAAGGAGCAGCAAAAAATAAACTTGCTTTCCCGGGTTCTCAACCTGTCAGTCTGAGTAATGCGAATCTCCGTATGATTCGAGAGCAAAAATACAGTGTTACATGGAAAGCTGACGGCATACGATACTTATTACTTATTTTGCGAGATGGTGCATACTTGATCGACAGGAAATTTGCTATTCGACGTATTCAAATGCGGTTCCCACTTTCCGGTCAAGATATTAATAAAGTGCATCACATTACTCTACTTGATGGTGAAATGGTGCTGGACTTTGATCCTGATTCAAAACTGATGATACGAAGATACTTAGCTTATGACTGTATGGCTTTCAACGGGGAGCTGCTAGCTGATAAACCATTTTTTCATCGATTTGAGATACTCAATTCCGAGATAATCGAACCAAGAAAGCGCTTTTTCAGTGAGATGCGAAAATCAAATTACTACGATATTGAACGTGAGCTATTTTCTATTCGGCAAAAGAAGTTTTATCCAATATCTTCGACAAGAGTTTTACTTGAAAATTTTATTCCAAATCTTTCTCACGATTCGGATGGCTTAATATTTCAACCTCAAAGTTCAAGGTATGAACCAAACACTTTTAATGCTTTGTTGAAGTGGAAGTTTCCTGAAATGAACTCAGTAGATTTTCTTCTGAAATTCGAGCGAACATCAGGCATTAATTTCGAGCCTCACCTATATGTTGGAGGTAGGGACGGAAAATTGATAAGAATAAAAGATAAAATCTGCTCTTGTACAACTGATCTCATAAACTTTGATGGTAAAATAGTTGAATGCTCGTGGGATCTTAGAAACAATGAATGGATATATATGCGTACAAGATTAGATAAGACTGCTCCAAATTTTGTTACAGTCTATGAAAATACTGTGATGTCCATTAATGATAATATTACTAGTGAGGATATTCTAAAACTAGCAGAATCTTGTTCGAAACTGGAAGAAAATATGAACTTTCAATAAAACTTTTCTTTTGAAAACATGGATACACAGAATAAGTATTAATGAATAAGCTTTGTCAACTTCATCTTAGATTATAAATGAATAGAAACCTTTGTCTAATTCTATAGGTGCCCTAAGAATCGATTTAATTACGTTATTTGAATTTAATTGGAGCTTTTGATTTTTTTATTCTTTCCTTCTCAGCTTTCCGCTCCGCTGCAGTTTTCTTCGAGTTGTTCTGAACCTCTTTCAAGTCAGCTTCTTCAGCGTCCAATCCCTTTTTCAATGCTCTTCTATCGGCCACAGACATACCCTTTGATTTTCCAGCGATTGCTTGGATCTTAACAATTCCATTACCAACAAGCCAAGTTTCGTTGCAGAGCCTATTTACAAAGGCATCGTTATGAGAAATCATAATAACTCCACCTTTAAACAAAGCTAACGCATTCGTTAAGGCAGCTAAAGTATCGTTATCTAGATAATTTGTAGGCTCATCCAAAGCTATTACGTGTGGATTTATCCACATAGCTGCTGCGAGTACAAGACGACTTTTCTGACCTCCACTCATTCTTCTGATCTTACCCATGGCGAGGTCTTCATCGATACCAAAATTTTCTAGGTGCATTCTTACTTCTTCTTTGGTCAATGGGCGTAAATCCATACCACTTTGCATTGCTTTTAATTTCTCATCGAAATTTCTCACCATTTTCATGACATACTCATCTTTACGTTCAAGTGAGGAAAGCATTTCCCAGTCTGTGTCATGATCATCCCTTCCAGACCTTCTACACTCGTAGAACAAGTGTTTCCCGCGTTCTTGCCGGCCAACAATTTCACATATATTTCCCCTCTCCCGAGAAATAGCAAACTCTTCCTTTGACAAATTGTGAGAAGAGCGCTTTGCAATTTCCCGATCTCTGCCTTGATAAAAACGATTTTGTAGGTATTCTAAAGGTGTATTGTTGACAGACTCTTCAAGATGGTGCATGGAATGTTGAGCAATGTAAGCCAAACGTAAATTATGGTGAACCCAAACCTCCCCAATCCCTTCGTCAGCCTTTAGTTCTCTAATTAAAAGCTTCATTAGGGTGGTTTTACCCGCACCATTCATGCCAATAATAGCAACTCGAGAATTTTGAGTTATTTTCACAGTTGCTGATTTCAAAATGGGACTCTCTGCTCCAGTATACTTAAATGAAACTTCTTTCATATACATAACTACTTTAGATCTACTCTTAACACCCTCCAGATTCCCTGGCACCGGAAAAATAACTGGTTTGATGTGCGATGCATCTATATTATCGATAGCAAAGTTGATCTCTTGTTTTGTAGATGTGCCTTCATTCTTCGTTGTTATCTCACCTTCCTTCGTAATTGCATTGCTTGGCGAAGGAAGAGCAGCAACAACTTCAGGCTTCAGTGACTGAAAATCGCGAAATTTCATGGGATAGTATACCAAGCTCTTTTCGGAAATATGAATGACATCTGATAAAACTTCACTCAAAAAGTCATAATCATGAGATACAAGGCAAATAGTTGTTCCAGTCAAACTTTTCAAATAGTCTATTAACCATGCGATTGCATCTGCATCCAAATGATTCGTAGGTTCATCGAGTAGAAGTACATCAGCATCCCAAAGCATAGCACGTGCTATTGCTAACTTCATTCTCCATCCACCACTGAGAGACTGGATAGTACCATTCATTTTAGTTTCATCAAAACCAACATTGAATAAAGTTTGTTTTATTACTTCGCGAGAAATATGATCTGGAACTGAACTCAGCATGAAATCAAGAACAGTTTCCTGTTCTTCAGACAGAATTTCATGTTGAATGTAATAAACACTCACGTCTTGAGGAAAGTTGGAAATATCTTTTTTGGCCACCCGATTAAGTAGTGTCGTCTTTCCAGTTCCGTTCTGTCCAACTATGCCATACGTGTGTCCACGTTCAAGCACAAAATCAGTGCGCTGTAGTAGTACTCGACCTGCAAACGCTAGTATTATTCCTTCAAGCTCGACAATGTAATCTTTTGGCGTAGAGTCGTTCAGTGACGAAGCCTCCAATCCTTTGTATGCCAAGACTGCATCTTCTGCTACTTTTTCTGCCAAAGCATAATCGAGTGAATCTTCGAGAATACAGAAGAGTTCACGACAAATATCTTGAGACAAAATATTTGGGGGCATTCGAATTGGAGCAACCGTCAACATCCAACCCCCTACACGAGCCACATGCGTCAAAACAGCTGGATCGATTTTAACTGAAGATGCTTCAAGGGCATCATACATGTATGAAGCAGAAGATTTACCTCCTTTCGAATTCTGGTCATCCAGGCCTTTAAGTAAACTCTCCTTCGCCTTGACAGCACATTTTCTAAGATCTGGGTGAGAATGTTCCTCGCACTTATTCAGTTCTGGTAGCAAAATTGATATAAAAGGTAGTAAATCCCTGGTATCGTCAACCAATGCACAAATATTCCCACATGTCGAGGCTGCCTTCTGTTTGAGTTCTTTTGCACGTTCGCGCAAACCCCGAAGTATAATGGGAAGTATAATAGCTAAGGAAGGCGCATCCATGGAGTTCACAAATGTAGTTTCCATAAGTTTGTCTAAACACTCCTCAGTCATATTTTGAGGATATTGTATAGCAAGCAAAATGAGATCTAACATTCCAAGTAGCTCGGCATTTGTGACACTTTCACATATTGGTCTTAAAATGCTCAAAGCAGATGCGCTTACCTTTGGATGTGTATCAAAAACGCATTCTAGGAGCGGACTAAAAATATCTGGAATTGATCTCTTAAAGAAACCAGGAGAACGTGTGGATAATTCACCCATGAGTATTAAAGAACGAACTTTATTTTGCCAGCTTTTGTGAGTCAGACCTTGGACAAGAGCAGGGGTGATGAATGTTATTGTATTATTATGCAATGAAGATGCAATTGAAGCCTGAGCGATACGTGCAGAGTCTCTTACTTCTGCATTTGCATTTGAAAATGCACAAAATACCACTGGTGAAAATTCGAACATGAAAGGCTCAAAAGAACGTCCTACAATCATGCATACCGAAGAATACAAATGAAATCCACATGCGAGTTGCGCTGCCTCAACACTTTCATCGCTAAAAATATTCCTTAAACTTTCAACCACTGTCATTCGAAGTGCACAAGTTTGCCCAAGACCTTTAATTATGGCAGAGGTAATGGCAGCTGCAGAGCGACGCTGCTGTATACTCTTTGAACAGTCAAGTGAACTATGCATCGAAAGTTTACACAGTTCAGATGCTTTCTCATATGAGACACTTCTGACTAAAATTGCAAGAGCCCTTCCTACCAGAATACAACCTTCTTCTCGAAGAGCATCCATAACAAGAACTATTTTGTGGAACGTGGCTTCTCGTTTAGGATCCTTCTCTGGAAGACACCCAGAAAAATGACAAAACAAAGAAGCCAAACCAGCTCGTAATAAATCAGATTCACGATTACAACAAGTATCTGTGTTTTGTTCAAAATATTTCGAAAATGATGCGAATATTTTTTCCTCATCTGATTCAGATACCTCATCCGAGCTTAAGGAAGCACAAGCGTAAGAAAGTGCTACACTGCGTACATCTACTGAAGAATCTCCTAAACTTTTGGAGATTAATTCACTACCTAGCTGTCCATTTAATATCGTCGTCAGAAAATCGCTGTGTGCAGAGTCAAGTATGTTTTTCTTTATTACAGATATTTCATCTTCAGTCCGGTTCTCAATATCTTCAACAGAGGCATCTGAGATCTCACTCAGGTTGCTCCAACTTGAGACGCTCGGTATATTCATAGATTGTTTTTGTCCAACCTGCATATCTGCTATATACACCTTCTGCGCCTTTTTCTGTAAAACTCAATCCTACAGTTTTATCACCAAAAGTATGGATGTAACGCAGTAAAGTTCAGAAAACTCTTCCTTGAACAAGGGCAGGGCTTTGCCTATCCACTAAAAACGAAAGAGAGATTTTGTAACTTCCCTTGTAATAAATGATGTGCTAATACGAGTTCAATTTCCTTCGTCATGTATAGGAGGGTTGATTATGCCAATATACCACGCGCGTATGCGAATGGCACGCGGCACGGGTCGTGAGATATATAAGGAGATGGGATTAACGAACCAGGCAATCGTTGAAACAAAAAGCAATTTTTTATTTATTTTTGGGGAATGACTTTTTTGGGATTTTTGTGTAAATTTGGATTTATATGCCAACTTTAAGGTAAGTACCACTGGTACCGTACCATGGTACCACTGGTACTGTTATATCAATCTTATTACAAAAAGCAGAAAATGGTAGAAAGGTGGGGTTGCTTTGGGGTACTTGAGTATACGGGTACCAAAATAGTGTGAAATAGTCTCTTAATTTTAAGCTAGCTTATTCAAATCTAGTTGGACTTAGTTTCGAAGTATCGCACGTATTTCTCAAACAGAGGTTTTCATTTCCTCGAAACCCTAAATGTGTCGGGGAATCTTTGGATATGCTTGTCGAGAGCCCCCTTCGATTCTTCAAAACGAATCTGCATCTACCCTTCTACCCTAACCCACTTCTTCTAGTCTCATAAAAGTGAACAGCAAAATTTTTTTAACGGAATTAGTAACGCTGAGTAGATATTGGAGCATATAATATGGATCTCCATGCCATAAGGTCACGTGTATTATGGCGGACAATTATGAGACCCGGAGATCGGGATAAGCATATCTGTCGAGGAGAAAAAGTCAATAGCATGAAAGCAGTAGATGTGGATAATGATTTCTTTCGGATCCAATCGAGGAAGGTGGAGCATGCAACGCACGAAAATTACAGCGCGAAATCTATTTCTTCAGAGCATGATGATGGCTTTCACTTTCCTATCGAGGATTACGGAGAACACGGAGCTGCATTTTTGAGTGGGAATTTTTTGCCACTCCGAGAGGAGTACACAAGCTTTTCAAGTGCGGACCGGAAATCTGATGCGGATGAGAGGGCATTGAGAATAATTGGATCCATACCTGATGAATTCCCGGAAGGTCAATTTGCTTATGTGGGACCAAATCCAAAACTAGAAGTACAAAATTACAAGGTATGGGGAAAAGGCCCAGATCAAAAGGATTTCAATGTTTCAAATGGCTGGCATCATTGGTTTGAAGGTGATGGCATGATCTATGCGTTGGATTTTGATGCAGATTCAAATTTATGCTATCGTAACCGATTCATACGGACTAAAAGTTGGAAGGATGAATCAGAGATCGGGGCACGGTTATTTCGCCCGCTGATGAATGCTGAAGGAAGCACTTTCTTACTCAACGCAGTAGCAAATTTAATTTCTGGAGGAGCTTTCCTGAAAGATTCTGCAAATACCGCCCTTGTGCATTTTGCTGGCCGTACTTTAGCCTTACAAGATACAATGCCACCTTGGGAACTACATCCTGAGAGACTCACAACTCTTGGAGCTTGCAATTTTGATAACCAGCTTCCTCCATATATACCGTTTACGGCGCACCCAAAAGTTGCTCCTTTGACTGGAGATCTAGTTTTTTTTGGATTCAATCCCGTCTATCCTCCGCACTGCTCTATTGGATCTTTGGACCAAAAAGGAAAAATAAAGAATCTTACTCCAATGTGGAGTTTTCCATTTGCCGGGTGTGTGTTCATGCATGATTTTTGCGTCACTGAAAAATACACTATTTTGTTTGAAGGTAGCTTGGATATAAAGCCTATTCGCCAATTTTTTGGTCGGCATCCTCTTCAATACAATAATGATAAAAGTGCACGGTTTGGTGTGTTTTCGCGTGATGAGAATGTTCCTCTTGCAAAGTGGTTTGACTGTAGTTGTGCACAGATGGTTTATCACTTTATCAACTCTTGGGAAGAAACAAATGCTAACGGTCAGGAAGAGATCGTTATCACTGGTGTACGAGAAGATGGCTTTTTCCATAATGCATTAAAGGCTAGAGATACTCGGGATTGGATCACGCGCACTCTAGAAGAAAATTTGGACTTACCAAGAGTCCATGAATGGCGTATCAATCTCGTTGATGGCTCAGTTAAAGAAAGATACCTCTATGAAGATATAGTAGAAGTTCCACGTATTAACGATGAATTTACAGGCATAAAGAATCGATACGCTTACGCGGGACGAATAAAAACAGAAATCCTGCAGGAAGATGCACAACTGAAGTTCGATGCTGTGGTAAAATTTGACTTTGAAACAGGTGATAAACAAGTATATGAACACGGTCCTGGAAGGTATGGCATGGAATCACAATTTGTACCACGATCAAATAAATTAAACAGAGCTGAAGATGATGGTTGGCTTGTTCTTTATGTTCACAATGAGAATACAGAAAAATTGAGTCGCCCACATAGCGAATGTATTATACTAAATGCTCAAGATATTTCCTCTGGACCAGTTGCTAGGATTATCCTCCCGGACCGAATTCCTTATGGTGCTCACGCCATGTGGCGCCCAAAATTATCAGATTCTAGTGTAAGGGAGTTCAAAACAAGAGGACAGAACTACTTCAATGATGTGCAACCCAAAAAATATGCTTTTCTCCCAGACCAGATAGATGATTTATTAGGAACAGTACGTTGCGGTATGCTACGATTGGCTTCAAGCTTGTTTGTGAATGGTTGGAGGCCTTGGGTTAGAAAAAAGTCTGAAATGTACTCTTTTGTGGGCGCAGGTGAGTACGAATTAGACGAAGTCTACCGTTTAGGATCAATGCGAATGGCTGAATCTCGAATTGAAGCTGAAAGAGGTCTCCAACAATCGCCAAATTTAGTCTTGTATGATGTAGAAACGGACGGAGAATGCCGAAGAGTTCGTGAAGCGCTGTGTATGCTTGATTTGGCATTCGAGTGTAGACCATGCCCATACGGAGGTTATCGTCACAGAACATTGGCAGCAAAGCTTCAAAATGTTCCATTAGGGGAAGAGATATTACCTTTCTTGCATGATTCTCGCTCCAATGTTTGTGTTATTGGTGCTGAAGATGTACTAAATTATTTGTATGATGTTTATCTAGATGGCTCTGCTCCCTCTCCTTTAGTAGCAAATCAAGGAACTGCTGATATCGCTGTGAGATCTAGAAGTACTGAATTCTCGAGTATATCTCACTCTATGATGCCATGCAAGTATCCGATGAAACCGCTAGAGTTGTGGGCATACGAAGCTTCACCTTTTTGCTCACTTGTCAGAGAAAAACTGTGCGAAATGGAACTGCCTTATATTTTACGCCCATGCTCGAGAGGAAGTCCTCGTAGGACCGAACTAATGAAGAAAGCAAAAACTTTTCAAGTTCCATTCATAGAAGATGAAAATACAGGTGCCCGGTTATTCGAAAGTGCTAAAATTTTAGAATACTTGGATCAAACATATTGCTACTAATTTTCAGATAAATTTTAGAATGAGGATATCCATACGAAGTAGCTCCTAAAAAGTTGCCTGAGAAGAAATTTTCGCTTGTTTGAGGTTGTGACACACGTATCTCCTGCCACAACCCAGTCAAGTATGGGCATATGAGTGAACAAAAATTATTTATTTTTCTGTTTTCTCGTATGAATCACCTCTATTTTTCCCTTTAAGATACCCTAAATGGAACCCTCAAAAATTTTTGGTAGTTTTGCGTTAGCCTTTCAATGTTCAACTTTAATGCTCTTTTTTCAAAAGTATAAATAAGCAAAAGGGAATCGTGGTTTTCCACGTCTTTTCCCCTGCGGTTCCAAAACCATCCGTATTCCTCGAACTTGTATAAGCCCACTTTGGCGGTTACATTTTCCTCTCAAATGTTGTCAATTCCGAGGGAATTGACTTTCGCTTCGTCGAGTGCGTTCATCTTTGAATGTTCGCGAACTTTAAAAAAGCGAGGGCAGAAAATGACCCTGATTCAGAGGGGAATATCCTCCTTGAAAGGTAGAACGGAATGCATGTCGTTCTCCAATCCCGATCCGAAAATCTTTGCGTCGAAAGACCTGAAGTTTGGGTTGGAAAACATTTCGAAACTACTGGGGGATAGCTTAAAACCCAGAAGAATTGGAGCCGTAACGCTTGGGCTGGCCACCAGCAATGTGGCTTACAACTTATTACTAGCAAGCGGAGGTGGTAACTCAGGTGACAATCATGGTTTAGATGGAGGAGGAGGAGGGGGAGGAGGGGGTGTAGATCCTGTGGATCCCCGCGTATTGATTCCATGTAGTCAATATTCTAAACAAATATGTCAAAGGGGTTCA
>MDTG01421941.1_pt1 | contig 45116 bp, 45 predicted proteins | sample 811421 | NCBI WGS metagenome assembly MDTG01 (sample SAMN05326645, study PRJNA326480) | marine metagenome | isolation source: seawater | place: Pacific Ocean: South East | collected 2011 | reverse complement strand
GATCCCATCTCGAACTCGACCGTGAAAGCTGTTAGCGCCGATGGTACTATGTCTTAAGGCATGGAAGAGTAGGTCGTTGCCAGGATTTTTTTGAATATTTTTGTATATAATTTATAAATACTGATGTTTTCAATTATAATACCTCTGTTCAACGAGTCGGAAAATATAGTTAATCTTCTAGATGAAATTAAAAATAACCTAAATGAATATGCAAATTATGAAATCGTTTTAGTCAACGATTGTAGTACCGATAAAACTTTAGATGTAATAAAAAATATTAAAAATAATAAGCTTAAAATAATTAATAATAAAAAAAATTATGGTCAGAGTTTTTCCATTCACACAGGTATTGTTAATGCTACTTATGAAATAATAATAACTATTGATGGAGATGGTCAAAATGACCCAATCGATATACCTAAAATTCTAAAAAACTATTTAACTGGCAAAGATATAGAATTAATTGGCGGTGTAAGGGTAAAAAGACAAGATACTTTTATAAAAGTTATATCTTCAAAAATAGCAAACACAATAAGATCAAAAATACTCAACGATAATTGTAGTGATACAGGTTGTTCATTAAAAGTATTTAATAAAAAAATATTTCTTTCTTTTCCATATTTTGATGGTATGCATAGATTCTTACCTGCTCTTTTTAGAGGTTATGGTTATAAAACAATGTTTCTTAATGTTAGTCATAGGAAAAGAAAGTTTGGTATTTCTAAATACGGCACTATGAATCGTCTGTTTAAGGGAATAAGAGATTTAATAAGGGTTAGAAAAATTATCAAAAATAAAAAATATGGATAGTTTATTAGAAATTTTAGGGTTAAATAACTTAACTTTTAGAGAATTTTTATGGGTTTTTATTGGCACACTCGGGCAATTAATTTTTTTTAGTAGATGGATAATACAATGGTTATCATCAGAAAAAAATAAAATAAGTACTATTCCTGTTGCTTTTTGGTGGTGCAGCTTAGTAGGCGGATTAATTACTCTAGTATATGCGCACCATATAGGAAGCTTTCCATTTATGTTAGCACAGGCTATAGGAATTATTGTTTATTCAAGAAATCTTTTTTTGATATATAATAAATAAATGAAAGAAATTAAAAATTATATTAATGGGAAAAAATCTTCTATTTCAAAAAATAAAATATCAGTAGAGGATCCCTCTACAGGAGAAAAAATTGCTGAAGTTGTTTTATCTTCTTCAGAGGATTTTAAAAAAACAATCGATAGTTCTAAAGCAAGTCAACTTGAATGGTCTAACACAACTCCATTAAAAAGATCTCGTATTTTATCAAAATATAAAACTTTAATCGAAAAAAATATAGATGAGCTAGCATCAATTGTTTCAAAAGAGCATGGAAAAACATTAGATGATGCAAGAGGCTCTGTTACAAGAGGATTAGAAGTAGTAGAATTCGCTTGTGGAATACCGCATTTATTAAAAGGCGAGTTCTCTCAAAATGTTGGAACTAATATTGACTCTTGGTCAATAAGACAGCCATTAGGAATATGCGCAGGCATAACACCATTTAACTTCCCTGCAATGGTTCCTATGTGGATGTATCCCATTGCAATTGCATGTGGAAATTCTTTTATTTTGAAACCATCTGAAAAAGATCCATCATGTTCAATGAAGTTAGCAGAACTATTTACAGAGGCAGGTCTACCAGATGGAGTATTTAACATTATTAATGGAGATAAAAATGTTGTCGATTTAATTCTGAAAAGCAATGATATCTCTTCTGTTAGCTTTGTTGGTTCTACTCCTGTAGCGAAATATATATATGAACAATCTTCAGTTTATGGAAAAAGAGTACAGGCACTTGGAGGTGCTAAAAATCATCTTGTTGTTATGCCTGATGCTAATATAAATCAAGCAGTTGATGGTATAATTGGGGCAGGTTATGGTTCTGCCGGTGAGAGATGTATGGCTGTATCAGTGGCTGTTGCGGTAGGTGATATAGCTGATGAATTAGTAGATAAAATACATTCTCAATCACAAAAATTGAAAGTTGCACCATGGACTGATTTAGAATCTGATATGGGCCCAGTTATATCTAGAGAACATAAAGATAAAATAGAAAATTATATTGCTATTGGTCAAAAAGAAGGAGCTAAGCTGGTTGAAGATGGAAGAAATTATAAAATACAAGGTTACGAAAATGGTTATTTCATAGGACCGACTCTATTTGATAAAGTAACAAAAGACATGACTATATATAAAGAGGAAATTTTTGGTCCTGTAGTTAGTGTAGTAAGAGCAAAAGACTATGATGAAGCATTAAATTTAGTAAATGACCATGCCTATGGGAATGGAACAAGTATCTACACGTCAGATGGAGAAATTTCTAGACACTTTTCTACGCATGCAAAAATTGGAATGGTAGGAATAAATGTACCTATACCGGTACCTATGGCTTTTCATAGTTTTGGCGGTTGGAAGCAGTCTTTGTTTGGTGATCATTCAGTTCATGGGATGGAAGGAATACATTTTTATACTAAATTAAAAACTGTAACCAGTAGGTGGCCTAAAAGTATTAAATCAGGTCCTGAATTCGTATTACCAACTAACTAGTATGAATATACTGGTTACTGGGGCAGCAGGATTTATCGGTTATCACATTATTTCTGATTTAATTAAAAATAAAAAAAATAATATTTATGGGATTGACAATCTTTTAGTTGACGAGAACTCAAGTTATAAAAAAAAAAGATTACAAGAACTTAAAAATAATAAAAATTTTTTTTTCCATAAAATTGATATTAGAAGTTTCAATAAACTTGAAAAATTATTTCAAAATAACTCTATAAATTATATTATTAATTTGGCAGCGGTGGCAGGTGTAAGAAAATCATTAAATGATCCGGAATTATATTTTGATATAAATGTTCAAGGTTATATGAATATCTTACTTTTAAGTAAAAAATATAGCATTAAACATTTGGTACATGCGTCTAGTAGTTCTGTTTATGGTAATTGTAAAAAATTTCCTCAAAAAGAAGAATACTCGAATGATAAACAAACATCTTTTTATGGAACTTCAAAAAAAATAAATGAAAATATGTCCTCAATCTTTTCAGAAAATTATAATATTAAAATCACTTGTTTACGTTTTTTTACAGTTTATGGACCTTATTCTAGAAAAGACATGGCTATATATAAGTTTGTAAACTCAGCTATAAATAATAAAAAAATTTTACTTTATAATAATGGAAATCACTACAGAGATTTTACATTTGTTTCAGATATTGTGGATTTAACAATCAAAGTTCTTTTTTCAAATAATAAAAATAAAACTAACTTTAATGTATTTAATATTGGTTCTGGTAAAAGTATAAAATTACAATACTTACTAAATATTATTGAAAAGAAATTAAATAAAAAAATCAAAATTAATAATATTAAATTACAACAAGGAGATGCAATTAAAACTCATTCATCAATTGTAAAAATAAAAAATTATCTTAAAATTAAAACAACGTCAACGTCTGTAGAGAAAGGTATTGAAAAATACATTGATTGGTATAAGGGCTTTATAAATGAATGATATCATTGATGCTTACAATATTAAGAGTATAATTAATAATCTTAAGAATAATTACTTTATATTTGTTTTAGTATCGATAGTAATTTTACTTATACCCTTTATTTTGTATTATAATGATGAGCCAAAGTACACAGTTACAATTATAGTTGAACCACAAACTTCAATGAATTCTTCAATAATTCAAAGGGATTGGGAAACAGCGCACAGATTAGCATCTTTAAAATTACCTTTTATTGGAAATGAAAAACAGAAAGACACATCATTAACAAATATATTATTATCAGATTTTTTTTCAATTTTAACAAGTCCGACAAAATTCAATCAGATATATTTAGAATATAAAAATAGAAATGAATTTAATACTAGCTTTAAAGATACTTATGAAAATTTTAATGTAATTTTTGATAGTAGAAGTTTTTCAAATAAAAAAAACATTCTTTTAGTTTCATTTACTTCTGATACCGAATACCTAGCAGAAAAATTCTTACTAGATATTATGAATAGATCATATTCTGAATTAAAAGAAACTTTTATTTATAATTTTAAGGAACTTGTTATTATTGGTGAGGAATATATGGATGTAAGTTATTCAGAAGAGGATTTGCAAGAAATTAATATAAAAAACAATAAAATAAACGGTGAGGTATTTATTAATTTTGACAAAGTTATAGTGGCCCTGAATGCTCTTAGAAATAAAAAAATTCAAATAGAGGCCTTAAAAGAAAATATGAAAAATAATTTTGGTTCAAATATGAATGAATTTCTTATATTTTCTTCAGATACAAAAATTGTTGAAGTTAAAAAATTAAATATTGTTAACCAATTCGTTATCTTTTTTATTTTATTAATTTTCATCAATTATATTTTATATATTTTCTTAAATTATATAATAAGGTCATCTAAAAATTAATTTCTTTTGAATGATAAAATATTTAGATAATATTTTGTTACTTTTCCTTTTTTTAATTCCTATAACATTAATTACGGGACCTTTTTTACCTGATTTATTCGTAAGTTTGTCAGCAATTATTTTTTTGATAATTGTCTTTTTAAAAAAAGAATATAAATATTTTAATAATATTTATTTTAAATTTTTTATTTTATTTTGGTTATACATAATACTAATATCCTTTTTTTCCGAAGATATTTACTACTCTCTATCAAGCTCTTTAGTATATGTAAGGTTTATAATATTTAGTTTATCAATATGGTATTTGTTAGATATTAAAACAAATGTTCATTTTACAATTTTTATATCTTTAATACTCTCATTTATCTTAGTACTTTCAACTGGTTATTTGCAGTATTTCTTTAATACTAATTTTAGTGAGTATATTTATGACGGGAAACGTTTAACAGGTTTATTTGGCAAAGAACAAATATTAGGAAGTTACTTGTCACGAATTTATCCATTTTTTTTAGCCTTATTATTTTTTACAATAAAAAAACCCAAAACTCTTATATTTATTTTTCTATTATCTTTTATTTTAATTGATGTTTTGATATTTTTAAGCGGTGAAAGAACTGCTTTTGTTTACTTAATAATTTTATCTTTTTTGACTATACTGTGCTTAGATAAATTTAAACTAACAAGACTTGTAGGATTTATTATTTCTTCAATTATTATTTTCTTTGTTGTTACAAATGACTCTGTTGTTAAAAATAGAATGGTAGATAATACATTGGATAATCTTAATTTTACAAATAAATATGGAGAAAGAGTGTTGGCTTTTTCTCCGGCTCACGAAAGTATTTTTAAAACATCTTTGAAAATTTATAGAGATAATCCAGTTTTAGGTATTGGTGTAAAAATGTTTAGAATCGAGTGTAAGAAAGAAAAATATTATCATATCGTTGGCTGTAGAAATCATCCACATAATACATATATCCAGCTTCTATTAGAAACTGGTCCATTAGGTTTCTTATTCTTTTTTTCTATTTTTATATTTTTATCCATATTACTACTTAATCAATCAATCTTTGTATTATTTAAAAAGCAAATTATAAAATCTATGTATAAATTTAATAACTATCAAATATGTTTAATTATTGCTATATTTATATCTTTGTGGCCAATCGCTCCTACAGGAAATTTTTTTCATAACTGGCTTAATGTAATATACTTTTTACCTGTAGGATTTTTGTTAAATAGTATTTATAAAAAATAAATGTTTTCTTTTAAAAAGATTTTTAATATTCTTGGAGAATTTAAATCAAAAATTCCATTTATTAGCTTTATTATTTTATTTAACTCTATTTTGGATGTTATTGGTATTAGTCTACTACCAATTCTGATAAATATAATATTAACCAGTCAAAATGAAACTTATTATTTAAATAGTATAAAAATTGATATCTCCAGTGAAAATTTTTTAGGAATTTTTTGTTTATCTGTTGCAATATTTTTTATGATAAAATCAATAATATCTTTTTTTATAAATAGAAATATTCTTAGTTTTGCATATTCATTAAGAAAAAAAATAATTTTAAAAATTATAAATAATTATATGAATTTGAATTTTGAAAATTTTTTTAAAAAAAAATCTTCTGATTTGATTCTTAATTCAGTTACTCATGTTGGTTTGTTTACTGATGGAGTAGTTTTACCAATGTCTAGAGCAATTTCAGAAATATTAGTAGTGATTGGTCTTTTTATAATACTTTCAATTGAAAATTATGTTTCAATGTTAATTTTGATGTCAATTATATTTTTTATTTTTTTGATATATTTCTTAATTATTAGAATTAGATTATTTGTTTATGGTAAATTGATGTCAAGCAGTGAAGGCAATATAATTAAGAACTTAAATTATATTGTTGATGGCTTTAGGGAAATAAAATTATTAAATAAGGAGAATTATTTTAGAAACTCTATTTTTAAAAGTTTAGAAACTTATGAGTCATCGGGTGTAAACTCAAGAAGTATTCAATTATTACCTCGTTATTTTTTTGAATTAGCAATTGTTATTTTTGTAATGGGTTTAATTTATTTTTCAAAGCAATATAATTTAATTGAATCAGAAAATTTAATTACTTTGCTTGGTTTGTTTGTTATTGCATCTATTCGAATAATTCCTTCTATTAGTACAATCAGTTTAAGTATTTCTACGATGAGATCAAGTGCATATGCCATAGAGAAGTTACATGTAGATTTGAGAGAAGACAAAAAAAAATATTTAAATCTTTCTGGTGAACATTTTGATTTTCATAGATTTGAAACTCGTAATTTATCTTTTAAATATGAGAGTAATTCATCTGAGACCCTGGATGGAATAAATTTTGATTTTTTTAGTGGTGAAATTATTGGTTTATATGGTGACTCTGGTTCTGGTAAATCAACTTTTATAGATATAATTATTGGCTTACTTAATCCATCAAATGGATCTTTAAATATTTTTGACAAAAATGGTGTAAATATCTTAAAAAAAGACAAAGCAAATATTAAGCTCTGGCAGGATAAAATTGCTTATATACCTCAGCAGACATTTCTAGTGGATGAAGATGTTCAAACTAACATTTCTCTCGAAGAAGATAAAAAAAATATAGATATTAAAAATTTAAAATATTCTCTTGAAAAATCATTATTAGAAGATATTTTTAACTCAAACAAAGATTTCTCAAATAAAAAAATTGGCGAAAGAGGTGAATTTTTATCTGGCGGTCAAAGACAAAGATTAGCTTTCGCAAGATCGCTCTATACAAAAAGAAAAATTTTTGTTTTAGATGAGATTACGTCATCCCTTGATAAAAAGACGGAAAAAGAAATTTATAATTTTATTCATAGTTTGAAGGGGGAATTTACTATTATTATTATTTCTCATAATATAAATATGCTAAATATATGCGATAGGTTATATGAATTAAAAAATAAGAAAATTTTAAGAATAAAATGAATTTAAACAACAAAGTAGTTTTTATAACAGGTGGAACTGGATCTTTTGGGCAAAAATTTGTTAGTATTATTTTAAAAAAGTTTAAACCAAAAAAAATTATTATATTTTCTAGAGATGAAATGAAGCAATATGAAATGCAAAAAAAATTCCAGCAAGACTGCATGCGTTTCTTTATAGGAGATGTAAGAGATAGACAAAGACTGGAAACTGCTTTATCAAATGGAGCAGACCTTTTGATACATGCAGCAGCTTTAAAAATAGTGCCAACAGCTGAAAATGATCCACTTGAATGTATAAAAACCAATATCTATGGAGCAGAAAATGTTATCTCAGCATCTATATCTAATAATATTGGAAATGTTATTGCTCTATCAACTGACAAAGCAGCAAATCCAATTAATCTATATGGAGCTACTAAATTAGCATCTGATAAATTATTTGTTTCAGCAAATAATATTAAAGGATCAAAGAAAACCAAGTTTGCAATTGTTAGATATGGAAATGTATTCGGCTCTCGTGGTTCAGTTTTGCCGCATTTTCTAAATTTAATCAAAAATAATAAAAAAACAAAATTACCATTAACACATTTAGACATGACTAGATTTTTTATGGAAATAGAAGATGCTGTTGAATTTGTTTTATTGGCAGCTAAAGAAATAAAAGGTGGTGAGATATTTATACCAAAGCTTAAATCTTTTAAAATTATTGATTTGATAAAATCAATTAATAATAATAAATTCAAACTTATTGGAATTAGACCTGGTGAAAAAATGCATGAGGTTATGTTTTCTCAAGATGACTCTTTAAACGTTATAGAATTTAAAAAATATTATAAGATTACTCCATCTATAAAATTTAATGATTTAAATATTGATTATTTTAAATCCTCAACGGGTGCTAAAGGAAAAAAACTTGATAAAATGTTTGAATACAATTCTTTAACTAATGATCATTTTATAAATGTTAGTGAAATCAAAAAATATATAAAAAAATATACTCATGAGTAAAATCAAAAGATTTTCTAAAATTGAAAAAAAATATGTTTTAGAAGTTTTAAAAAATAATTTTTCAACTTCAAAATCAAATTATTTTGTTTCAAAATTAGAAAAAGAGTTTGCAAAAAAATATAATTCTAAGTTTGCAATATCATTTTGTAATGGTACAGCAACTATGCATGCTGCATTATATGCTGCTGGTGTAAGAAAAAATGATGAAGTAATTGTAACTCCTTTGACCATGTCTAGTACCACATTTGCAATAAAATATTTAGATGCAATACCAGTATACGCTGATGTAGATTTAGATACATTCCAAATTTTACCTGAGGATATAGAGAAAAAAATTACTAATAGAACAAAAGCAATAATTACTGTGGCTATTTATGGCGGTTCACCAAAATTAGATGAGATTAAAAATATTTCTAAAAAAAATAAGTTATTTTTATTAGAAGATAATGCAGAAACTATGTTTTCAAAATATAAATATAAATTTGTTGGAAATTATGGTGATGCTGCGAGTTTTAGTTTTCAGAGCAGTAAACACTTAACTGCAGGCGAGGGAGGAATGATAATAACTAATAATTCCTCTTTAGCAGATAAAATTCGAAGATTTAATAGTTTAGGTTATGCAAATGTAGGAGCAAAGAAAAGCAAAATTTCAAAGATAGATATACAAGATCCAAATTTTGATAGGCACATTGATTTCGGATTTAATTTTAGACTTTCAGATTTATGTGCAGCGGCTGTATACGGCCAACTTAAAAGATCTAAAAAACTTGTAAATCAAAGAATAAAAGTAGCAAAGATTTTTGATAGCGTAATAAAAAATAATAATATCTTAAAACCTCAGTCCAATTATAAAAATTCAATAAATTCATATTGGTGTTACTCAGTAAAAATTACTAATGAGAAAATATCATGGAAAAAATTTAGAGATAAATTTATAAGCTTAGGAGGTGACGGAATTTATGCGCCATGGAAACTTTCTTATGAAGAACCATATTTTAAAAAAAATTTAAAAAAAATTAATATATGTAAAAATGCTGAGTATTTACAAAATAAAATTTTACAATTTAAAACAAATTATTGGGATTTAAATCAAGCTAAAAAACAATCTAAAATACTTAAAAAAACAATTGAATATTTTGAATGAAGTATTGTCTAGGAACAGCACAATTTGGCTATCCTTATGGCTTAAATAAAAAATATTATACAAATATAGATGATAAGTTTAACAAAATCATAAATTGGAATAAAAAAAATCAGTTCTTTGATTATATCGATACCGCATCTAATTATGGAAATGCTGAAAAAATTATTGGCAAAAATTTATATAAAAATCATCAAATAAAAGTAATCTCAAAATTTTCTTCACAAAGTAATAGTCATAATATAAGGAGTCTCATTGAAAATCTAAATAGATCTCTTGAGAGTTTAAAAATCAAAAAATTTTATGGTATTTTGGTTCATGATAAATCATTATTTTATAAAGATAAAGTTAGCACAACTATTAAATTTTTAAATTATATTAAAAAAAATAAACTTTCACAAAAAATTGGAATCTCTGTTTATACACGAAAAGAATTAGAAAAAAACGCTAAATATTTTAATTTTGATTTAATTCAAATACCAATAAATATATTTGATCAATCTTTTTCATCAGATAATTATTTAAAAAATATCTCAAAAAAATATGAGATTTTTGTAAGATCTATATTTCTACAAGGATTGTTATTAGACAAAAATAATAAAATGTACTTTAAAAAATATAACAATGAACTTATTAAATACGATAATTTTTTAAAAGATAATAATCTAAAGCCACTTGAAGCATGTATTGGCTATATATATTCCCTTAATTTAAAATTAAAAATTGTATTTGGTGTTAATAGTGTTGATAATGTTGAGGAAATTCATAGTGTAGTAAAAAAACTTAATATAAGAAAAATAAAAAAAATTAATTTTTCACAACTAAAATCTGATAAAAAAAAATTAACAAATCCATATTACTGGAAAGTTTAATATGATTGCAATTCTTCAAGCAAGGACCGGATCTAAAAGATTACCAAAAAAAATATTAAAAAAAATTAATAAAATAACTCTTTTAGAGCATATAGTTAATAGATTAAAATACAGTAAAAAAATTAAAAAGATTATTATAGCTACAACAAATAATTCTGAAGATAATATTGTAGAAAAAATTTCTACAGATCATAACGTCTCTTGTTTTAGAGGATCTACAAATAATGTTTTGAATCGATATGTCGAATGTGCAAAACTATATAAAGCAAATGATATAATTAGATTGACAGCAGATGATCCATTTATTGATCCTCAAATTATTGATAAACTAATAAATAAGTACATTAATGGACGGTATGATTTTGTTTCAAATACACCAAATCAAACTTTTCCATTAGGTTTAGATGTTACTATAGTTAATTACAAAACTTTATCTGAAATCGAAAAATTGACTAATAAAAAAAAACATTTTGAACACGTTGTTACTTATTTATTTGAAAATAAGAATAAATATAAATATTTCTATTATGATAGAAAAATTGATGAATATAGTCAAATGAGATGGACAGTAGATTATGTATCAGATTTAAAATTTGTAAGAAAAGTTTACAAAAATCTTTACAATAAAAAAAATATTTTTTTATTTAATGATATAATTAAATACTTAAATTCAAATAATATTAAATCTTATAAATGAAAATTCTTATATCAGGTTCAACGGGCACACTAGGCTATGGATTAACTAAATATTTATTATCTATACAAAAATATCATATCTTTCAGAGTGGATTTAGAAATCAATCAGATTTTAAAATAGATTTTACAGATAAAAATCATTTATTTAAATTTTTAGACAAAATTTGTCCTGATTTAATAATAAATTTAGTTTGTTTGGCTAATGTAGACGAGTGTGAAAAAGATTTAAATAAAGCTCTAATATATAATGCAAATATTTTAAAAAATTTATCTCTTTGGTCTATTAAAAACAATTGTAAGATTATTCATATCTCAACAGATCAAGTTTATGATTCTTGGAATAATTATAATAATGAAAATGATGTAAATATTAAAAATAACTATGCATTTTCCAAATTAAAAGGGGAGGAATATTTAAAAAATATAAATTCTTGCATTTTGAGAACAAATTTTTTTGGTCATTCTAGATCTAAAAAAACATTAAATGAATGGTTTCTTAATTCTATAAATAACAATGATAACATTACATTATTTAATGACATACAATTTAATCCTGTTTTAATGGATACCCTATTTGAGTGTATTGACCATATAATATCTAATTTTAAAAGTGGAATTTATAATTTTGGTTCAAAATATGGACTAAGCAAAGCTGAATTTTGTAAAAAATTAATGGAAAATCTAAATATACAATATAAAAATATAAAAATAGTTTCTGTTGATCAATCTGATCTTATTGCCTATAGACCTAAAGGTATGATGATGAATATTGAAAAGTTTCAAGATAATTTTAAATTTAAAATTCCAAAATTAACTGATGAAATTAGAAGGTATATAAAAAAATATAAATTATATCATGAAAATAAAGAATAAATTTATTAGCTTAAATAAACCAACTTATTTTATAGCGGATATAGCCGCAAATCATGACGGTGATTTAAATAGAGCTAAAGATTTAATATATAAAGTTGCTGAACTAGGAGCAAATGCAGCAAAATTTCAACACTTTGAAGCAGCGACTATTGTTAGTGATATAGGATTCAAAAACCTAAAAAAAATTAAAACCCATCAATCAAAATGGAAAAAAAGTGTCTATCAAGTTTATAGAGATGCAAGTTTAGACTTTAGTTGGACAGAGGAACTTAAGAAAACTGCTGACAATGCCGGTATAGATTTTTTTACAAGTCCTTATTCGATAGAACTTGTAAATAAAGTTGATAAGTATGTAAGTGCTTTTAAAGTAGGCTCAGGTGATATCACTTGGCATGAAATTATATTAGCCATGGCTAGTAAAAAAAAACCACTAATTATAGCTACAGGCGCATCATCATTTAAGGAAATAAATTTAGTAGTAAATAAACTAAAAAAAAATAATTATAATAATTTTGCCTTATTGCAATGTAATACAAACTACACTGGATCATTGGATAATTTTAATTTTATTAATTTAAATGTATTAAATTTATTTAAAAAAAAATTTCCTAATATTATCTATGGATTAAGTGATCATACACCTGGTCATTCTACTGTTTTGGGAGCTATATCTTTAGGCGCAAGAATTATTGAAAAACATTTTACTGATGATAATTCAAGAAATGGTCCAGATCATTTATTTTCAATGAATCCTCTTTCTTGGAAAGAGATGATTTCAAGATCAAGAGAATTAGAGTCATCAATGGGGAAAGAAATAAAAAAGGTTGAAATGAATGAAAAAAATTCAATTATCGTTCAAAGAAGATCTATAAGAGTTAATCGAAATTTGAAAAAAGGAGAAATAATTAATCAACAAGATTTAATTTGTTTAAGACCATGTCCAAATTATGCTATTCCACCATATGAAATTAAGAAAGTTATTGGAAAGAAATTAAATAAAAATATTTTAAAAGGTGAATGTTTAAGTTGGAAAATATTGAAATAGCTTTTATAGTAACTGCATTTAATGAAGAAAAAACAATATCTAAAGTTGTTAATGATTGTATAAATTTTGGTGACGTTTTCGTAATTAATGATTGTTCAGCTGATAATACTCTCCAACAAATTAAAAGATTAAATGTAAAGTACATAAATAATTCAAAAAATTTAGGTTATGAAAAATCTTTATTTAAATGTTTAAATTATGCTCACAGCTATAGTAATTATAATTATTTTATAACTATCGATGGTGATAGACAATTTAATCTTAATTCAATAAAATTAGCAATCGAAGAAATAAATGAAAATAAATTATTTATCTCCTCAATTAGAAACAATAAAAATAGATGGATTGAAATATTTATTGATAAATTATTCTATTTTTTATTTAAAATAAATGATCCATTATCAGGTCTGAAAATTTATTCTAGAAAAATTATAGATCAAAGTAACAATGTTAATCTTAATGGATTATTAGGCATGAATATTATTCTCTTTTGTATTATTAAAAAAATAAAAATACATCAATTTAAAATTGACATAAATCCTAGAGAAGGTAACTCAACCTTTGGAGGTATTTTTAAGTCAAATACATATATAATTATATCACTATTAAAATTTTTTTATAAATATATACTATTTAAAAATAATAACATATGATTGAAGATCAAATTTACAATTTAATTAAAAAAATTTTTAATTATCCTAGAAGTATCACTGGGCACGGTACTTTGAAAACCTTAAAAGTTTTTAAAACTATAGTTCCAGAACTAAAGATTATAAAAGTTAAATCCAGAAAAAAAATTAATGGATGGATAGTGCCAGATGAATGGAATTTTAACAGGGCTTATATAAAGGACTCTAAAGGAAATTTTATATTAGATACAAAAAAATCCAATCTGCATGTTGTAAATTTTTCACAACCAATAAAAAAAAAAATAAATTTAAATAATTTAAAAAAAAATATTTTCTCAATCAGAAAAATTCCAGATGCTATACCGTATGTGACTTCATATTATGAAAAAAGTTGGGGTTTCTGTATGGAACATTCAAAGAAAATAAGATTAAAAAAAGACATTTACGAGATTAATATAGATACTAAAATAAAAAAAGGACATTTGAATTATGGTGAAATATACATAAAGGGCAAATCAAGGAAAGAAGTTTTAATTAGTACATACATTTGCCATCCTTCTATGGCAAACAATGAATTATCTGGGCCTTGTTTATCATTATATCTTGCAAAATATATAAAAAATAGCAGTAACTTTTATAGCTACAGATTTATTTTTATACCTGAAATTATTGGATCAATAATTTTTATTGAAAAAAATAAAAAAATCTTAAAAAATGTTAAATATGCATTTAATATAAATTGTGTTGGTGATAATAAATCTATATCTTTTTTACCCTCAAGAACATCTAGTACTATTTCAGATAAATTAGCCATCTATGTTCTTAATGAATTAAAATTAAAATATAAAAAATATAATTTTATTGATGATAGGGGTAGTGATGAAAGAAACTTCTGTTCTCCAAATGTAAATGTTCCAATGGTATCTATTATGAGATCAAAACATGGAACTTACAAAGAATATCATACCTCAAAAGATGATTTAAATTTTATTTCAAAATCAGGTTTAAAACTTTCTTTTAATATTTATATTAATTGTTTTTTAGCTATTGAAAAAAATTTTATTTATAAAAGTAAATTATTAGGTGAACCTTTTTTAACATCATTAGGCTATGGCTATAAGCTGATTGCTGGAAAAAATAATATAAAAAGTATAAATTCTAAACTTATTTTAGATGTGCTTAGTTGTTTGGATTCTAAATCTGATTTAATTGATGTATCTTCTCAATTAAATATATCAATAAATAAAATCCATGAAGTTATAATATTATTAGAAAAAAACAAACTAGTACAAAAAATTACAGTATGATAATTGCATCAGTTTACCCATATCCATTCGAAACAGAGATAAGGCATGACAGTAGTAGTGCAATTATTACAACTAATAATATTTTTGCCTATGAAGAAGCTAAATTAAGCAAACTTAAAAAAGATGGGAGTTATCCAGAAAAATCTTTAATGATGGGCTTTAAAGAATTGGGAATACAGCCAAAAGATGTAGATCATTGGGTTTTCCCCAAGACTAAATCAACAAAATCTCTAAAAGATTTAGATTATTACTTTAAAAATTATCTCAAAGCTATTCCTAGCTCTTTTGACACTATTTCCTTTATTAATAAAAGAGTTCATTTTGTTGAGCATCAAATTTCACATATAGCTTTATCAGTGTATGGATCTAATTTTGATAATTGTATATTTTTATCTACTGATGGCGGAGGTGATTTAGCTGATCAAAGAGGTTTAGTTTTTGGTATTTTTAAAAATAATAAATTTAAAATACTTAATCAATCTTTTGGTCTTAAAAATTTAGCAAATTATCACTCATTTGTTACAGACTCTTTAGGTTTTTCAGGAGAAGACAGTGGTAAAACTTCAGGTTTAGCAGCTTATGGTAAGAATATAAAGGAATTAGAGTCAGATTTATCTAAATTATTAAAGATAAAAAAACATAACATATACTTTGAAAGAATAAGATACAATCAGACTGGTATAAATTTAAATAAAGTTAACTCTGATAGTTTTAATAGAGAAAAAATATTTAATGTGTACCCAAGTGATACAAATTTACTAAGAAAAACCATATCTTATCTACCACATGATATTGCTTTTACCTGCGAAAATTTAATGCAAAATAAATTTTTACAATTACTGTATAAATTAACTAAAGACATTAAAATTAATAAAATAGTTTTTAGTGGTGGGTTATTTGAGAACGTATCATTAAACAACAAAATAATCGAAAGTAAAATTTTTAAGGATTTCTACTTTTCTCCTGCGTCTTCAGATAATGGACTTTCATTAGGTGCTGCATTTTATGTTTTGAATAAAGTTAGTTCTATTAAAATAAATCCAATCAAAAAACAATTAAATCCATATATAGGGCCATCTTTTAAACGTACAGATATACTGAGAGAAATAAATAATTTTAATTTAAACTATAAACAAATAAAAGATCCTTCTATCTCGGCTGCAAAAGAAATTTATAAAGGTAAAGTTGTAGGTTTTTTTCAAGGTAGGGGTGAGTTTGGTGCTAGATCTCTTGGGAATAGATCTATACTTGCGGATCCAAGAAAGTTAGAGTCTAAAGCAAGAATTAATCAATTATTAAAAAAAAGAGATTGGTTTATGCCATATGCTCCAGCAATAATACAATCAGAATTAAAAAAATGGGTTTTGTTTCCTAAGAAAAGTCCATACATGCAAATAGCATTTAGAGTTAAAAAAAATAAAATTAGTAAGATTCCTGCAGCAGTTCATAAAGATAACTCATCTAGATTTCAAACAGTAAGTAAAAATACCAATCCTATATTTTGGAAATTAATTAAATATTTTTATAAATTATCAAATATACCAATGGTACTAAATACAAGTTTTAATAGGCACGGTATTTCTACAATAAGCTCTCCAAGAATGGCTTTAGAACATTTATTAGAAGGTAATATGGATACACTAATTATAGACAATTTTATAATTAAACATAGTGATAATAGAAAAATAAAAAATAAAAAACATTTTTTTCACAAGGAAGAATATCTATTAAAACTCAATTCTATTAATAGGTTATTAATATTCGATACAAACGGAAATGATCAAGATTATAAAAATTATATATTGCAACTTTCTAATCAACTAAGTATTAACCTTATTGGATTAAACAATAAGAAGGTAAAATATAAAGATAAAATTTACAATATTATTGAATTAAAAAAATTATTAGAGAAGAAAATTAAATGAAAAATATTTGTGGCATTAATGGTTTTGGTAGATTTGGAATTCATTTACTAAGATTCTACTTAAAAAATATTAAAAAAAATCAATATGAAATAAAGTATATTAATGACTCTAAGCTCTCTTTAGTTAAAATTAAGAAGTTAATTAAAAACGACCCTTACATAGATCTATTTAAATATGATATTACATTAAAAAAAAATTCAATTATTTTTTTTTCTAGTACAAATTATAGAAAAGAAATATTTTTTAGCAATATTCAAACAAAAAAAATTAAATGGTTTTCTTCTATTGATTATTTTCTTGAATGTAGTGGAGAAAAAATAGAAAAAATAAAATTTATAACAAAAAAACATCAAAATATTAAAAATATAATATTGTCTGCTACAAGTGCAACCGCTGATAAAACACTAATTTATGGCTTTAATCATAATTTATACAAAGCTAGATATAAATCTATTTCTTATGGATCATGCACAGTAAATGCTTTCGTACCACTTGCAAATTTACTAAACAAAATTTATAAAATTAATGATTGTGATGTAAATGTAATTCATAATTTACCTAATTATAAAATATTAGATAAAGAAAACTATAAACTTGAAAGAAGATTTTGCACTCTTTCATCTTCAGCTCCAAAATTATTACATTTTCTAAATGATAAAAATTTTAATGTTAATTATACATTAGTGCCATACTCTGGACCATCTATTATGGACATAAGGTTCAGATTAGAAAAAAAACCTCGATCATTGAAATCTATTTTAACAAAAATTACAAAAAAATTAAAAAATGTTTATGATTATGATTTGGTTGATAGAAATTCAAATAATTATAAGTTTATCGAAAATAATTTAAAAATTATATTTTCTAACTCATCAATTAAAAAAAATAATTTATATTTGTTTGGTTACTTTGATAATGAAAACTCAGTAGTTAGATATAATGATATTTTAAATCATATAGTTTTAGTTAATAGTAATGCTGAAGAAATGTAGAGCTTGTAATAGTATAGATTTATTTTTATCTCAAGTTATTAATAATATACCATTAAATATTTGGCCTCAAAAAAATATTAAACAAAATAACTATAAAAAAATAGAGATTTATATTTGTAAAACTTGTGGTCAAATACAGATTCAAAAATTACAAAATATATTATTAAATAAAATTTATACTGGTAATACATATAATTTTGATAACAAAAATCAAATTATATACAGACTCAAAAGCTTAAAGAAAGTTTATAATTTTAAAAATAAAAAGCTTTTAGATATAGGTGGTGGAACTAATCCTTTTTTAAAATATGTTGATGAAGGAAAAAAGTGGATAAGCGATTTTAAAATAAACAATAATTTAAAAAATAATAATACAAAGTTTATTAAAGGTGATTTTTTAAATAAAAAAATTAATATAAATTTTGATTTTGTTTTTTTATTTCATACTTTAGAACATTTCGAAAATACAAGTTTTTACTTAAAAAAAATACATAGATTACTTAATAAAGAAGGAAGGTTAATAATCGAAGTACCAAATGCAAATTATGATCTTAAAAAAAATCCGTACTATATCTTTTTTCATATGCATATAACTATTTATAAATATGAAAATTTAATAAATTTTTTAAGTTTAATGGGGTTTAAAAAAGATAAAGTTTTTTCAAAAAAAGAAGTTTTATTTTTATCTTTTAAAAAAACTAATTTAAAAGAAAAATCTAATTATAAAAAATTATTTTTGAGTTCAAAAAAATTTATTAAAAATGTTTTTTCTTCCATAAGTTATATTGATAAATTTTTCTTTAAAAATAATTCGAATAATATTGCTATTTTTGGTGCTGGTGGATCCACAAACCTCTTTCTGGCAAACTCTAAAATTTTAAAAAATAAAATTAAATATATTATTGATAGTGATAAAAAAAAAGAAAATTTATACTTATTCAATAATAAAATTAGAATAAAAAAAATTTCAACTCATATTTTGGATAATATTGAAAATTTAATTATATTAAATGAAAGTCATATTGCTCATATTCCAAAAAAATATAGAAAAAAGATAATAAATATCGTAGATATAATTAATGGAAAATAATCTTATTGTAAGAAAATTGATCAAAAATATAAAGAGTATTACTAATAATAAAAATATTAATCTTGAATCAACAACTGAAAATACTATTGGCTGGGACTCTCTTGCTTATATGTCAATAGTTTCAATGGTAGAGAAAGAATTTCGAATTGAAATCAGTTTTAAAAATATAAAAAATTTCGATTCAGTGAAATCAATTATTAATATTATTAAAAATGTCTAATCTGCAAAAAGTTTTTAAAGATATAAAAAAGGAAACTAAAAATTATATTTACGATATTAAAAGTGGAAATAAAATTTTTTATAATGATATTTATAAAGATGCATTAAAAAAATATACATTTTTATCTAAATATAAAAATCGTAAAATTTTAGTTATCATTAATAATTCAATTGATTATTTAGAGTTATTATTAGCAACAATCCTCTCTGGTAATATTTTTTGTCCCATACCTTACTTCACATCTTCTAATGAAATAAAAAAGACGTATAACTATTTAAATCCTATTTTTCTTATTACTGATAAGGAATTATTAATTGATATTAAAAAAAAAGATAGAGTTATTCATATACATAAATTAAAAATTTTTAACGATAAGTTTAAAATTAATTTAATAAAAAATAGTGATATTGCCTGTATTTATTATTCTTCTGGAACTACATCAGATCCAAAAGGAGTTCTTTACAGCCATAATAATATTTTTTATTTAATTAACTCAATTAATAGAGATTTCAAATTTCATAATAAATCAAAACACTTAGTTTGTTTACCCTTTGGTCATACAGCCTCTATAAATTATTCAATACTTCCCTCATTATTTCTAAAATCAACATTAATTATAGCAGAAAGTTTTTTAGATATATCTGATAAGTTTTTTTATTTATTGTCTTTATATAAAATAACATATGTTCAATTGGTGCCAACTATAGCAATTATGCTTTTAAAAATTAACGAAAATATAAATAAATTGAATTTTAAAAGTATAGATTATATTGGCTGCGGTTCTTCTACATTGCCTAAAGAAATACAAGATCAGTTTTTTAAAAAATTTAATCTAAAACTTGCAAATTTATACGGTTTATCAGAAACTGGTCCTAGTCATTTTGATAATCCTATCTTGAAAACATGGAAATCTGGCTTAATAGGAAAACCATTGTCAGTCAATAAATGTAAAATATCAAAAGAAGGAGAAATACTTTTAAAAGGTAAAAATATTTTTGTTGGTTATTATAAAAATAAAAAACTTTATGACAAAGTTGTAAAAAATGGCTGGTTTAAAACAGGTGACCTAGGTAAAAAAATTTCATCTAATACTTTTCAATTTATTGATAGAAAGAAAGATCTTATTATTAAAGGAGGAATTAATATTGTCCCTGCTGAAATTGAAGAATATTTTTACACTTTTACTCAAATAAAAGAGGTTGCGGTTGTTGGCATTGAAGATACAATCAATGGAGAAGAAATTTATTGCTGCATTACTCTGAAGAATAGAAAAGATTATAAAAAACTATTAGAAAATATTAATTCTTACCTAAAAAAAAATATCTCATCATTTAAAATTCCAAAAAAAATATTTATTATAGATAAAATGCCATTAACAAAAAGTGGAAAAATAAAAAGAAAAGATGCTAAAATTTTAATTAAAGAAGAACTTAACAATGAGTGAATTTGAATTTAATAATTTAAAAATAAATCATATAGGAATTATAATTAATTCAGAGGATAAAAATAAATTTAGTGAAAAATTTTTATATGATCCTATACAAAAAGTAGAAGTATTATTTAAATTTTCACAAATTAATAACTGTTTTATTGAATATATTACAAGAGAGGGTAGGGCAAAAAATTATGAATTAGGATTTAATCATATGTGCTATAATGTAGAAAATAGAAAAAATTTAAATAAAATTCATGAATATATTATTACTAACAATCTTGGTATAAGATTAACATTGCCTGAGAAATCAATTTCCCTAAATTGCAATTATGTAACTTTTTATAAATTAAAGTTTTTTAATAATATTGAATTTAATATAAAAGATTACAGTGATTGAAACTACATATAATGATTTAAAGCATCATCTACTAAACGATTTGGCTTTAAAATCCGATGATATTGTTTTTTTATTCTCTGGAATATGGGGATTAGGTAAATTAGAAAATAATAATTTAAATATTATTTCTGATGCTTTTAAAGATGTTCTTCAAAAAGGTGTTTTAATTGTGCCAACTTTTTCTTACTCTTGGAATCAAAATCTTAATTGGAATATAAATGAAATTAATTGTGATGAGATGGGCTCTTTTTCTAAACATACAATTAAAGATCCCAGTTTTATTAGAACAAATCATCCTAATTTTTCCGTAAACATACTTAAAACAGACTATAATGGCAGTATAGTTGATAATTTTATAGATATTGAAAATAATACTTTTGGTGAAAACTCAATATTCGGTAAACTGTATAATTATTCTTCAAAGAAAAGAGCATTTGTTTTACTATTAGGAGGTGCTTTTGATGATGTACTTTATCGATCTACATTTATTCACTTTGCTCAACAGAAAATTGGAGTTCATCATCGTTTCTTGAAAAAAATATATGATCCTTCAAATCAAAACTATGTTGAACAGTATTCAAGATATTTAAAACAATCTGAGGTCTTAAATAAAAAATTATTAAATTATTTTAATTTTCCTATAAACGAAAATTTTACTCAATATGGAGAAGATTTACTAAAAGAAAAATTATTAAAAATTAAAAAATTTAAATATTATCCATCTCGAATTGTCAATATTTTTGATTCTGTTAATTTAATGATTCAAAAATATAAAGAAAATAAATTTTATTCAATTAGTAAAGAGTCAATTAAAAATGGATAAATATAAATCATATCAAGCATATTTTATATGTTTTAGTTTTTTCATTTTTTTTATTCAGATACAAATTAATTATTTTTTAGGAACTAATATTAAATTATTCGAAGCTTTTAGTATATTGGCTTTTATGATTCTTATACCTTTTCTTATATATAGAAAGATAAATTTTAAAAACTTTTATCTTCTTACTTTTTTAATATCTATAATTTTATATTGCAATATTATTCTAATATTAAAGTTTTCTAATCTTTCAGAAACTGTAAACGGTTATAGTTTTGATAATTATAAATTATGGAAATTTTTTTCGGTTTATAATTATTTGTCTATCCTATTTTTATCATCTTTGTTACTATTATTAAAAAAAAATGAATTAGAAATAATTTTTAAAATTTTTTATATATTAGGTATTCTTATACTAATCGAAGCAGGATTTCATTTATTATTATTATTTTTTGGTTTTCAAAGTATTTGGTCAAGTGATTTCATATCTGGGCATAGGTTTCAAAGTTTTCTATTACATGACTCATCTGAAACCGCACTTATTTTATTTATTTCTTATTTATTTTTTACTATCAATTATAATTTTAAAAATAATAATACATTTTTATTAATTTTTATTATTTTTTTAGTAGCAACGATTTTAACTAAAGAAAGATCAATAATACTTCTATTTTCTTTGTTTAATTTTTTTTATTTTATAAAATATTTTAAAAAAAATAAGTTGAAATTTTTTTTTTACATCTTAATTTTAGGAATAATTTCTTATAATCTACTTTATTTAATAAGAACTCAAGGTGGTGATCAGAGATATTATTTTAATACTTCGTCAGTTCTAGAAACTAATGAAAGTTTACCTAATTTTAATATATTTCATTCTAATTTAATAAATGTTAATAAATCCACTGCGTTTTCAATTAAATCTTCTATTTCAAGATTAGTGCTTTTAATTAGATCCTATGAAATATCTAAAGAATTTTTTCCATTTGGAACTGGCCCAGGCTCGCAGGTTTTATTTATTTACAATGATTTAATTGATTTTGATGTATTGGAAAGTATCAATAATAATATTTCACTACAATATAGTGATCTAGGCAAATTAATTTTATTGGATATTAATCAATTTTTTAAAAAAACTGGTGACATAGTAAATTGTGATGTTTTAACTCAAGTACAAAAAGGAAAATTTGTAGTTTTACAACATGGTTGTGTTAAATTTTTTAATAAAAACGTAAGAACGATGAGCCCACATAATTTGTTTGCTGATTTATCTATTTCATTGGGGTTATTAGGAATTCTATTTTCTTTGATACTTATATCAATTATGTCTTACAAATTACTTAGTTATATTTTTTCTCAACTAACAAAAAAATCTCTTCTAAATCTTGCAGTATCAATGTTTTTTATTATGTTTATGTTTGGTTCATACTATAATGTATTTTGGATATTTATTTTTCTTATATCGTTGTCAAATTATAATAATTTAATAAATGAATAATTCTCTCTTAATCAAATATTTTAATAAAAAAAAATATTTCATTTTTGATTTTGATGGTGTTATTGTAAATTCAAACTTTATTAAGGCTAAAAATTTTTATAAAATTTTCAATATAAATGATAAAAATTTACAAAACAAAATATTAGATTATCATAACTTTAATATTGGATTAAGTAGATATGATAAAATAAATTATTATATAGAAAACTTTGCCGAACTCACAAAATTTAAAAATAATAAAGAATATCTTTACAAGTATTTTAAAGAACTTTGTATTGAAAAAATTAGTGTTTGTGATGAAATTCCAGGAGTAATTAAATTTATAAAAAAACTAAAAAAAAATTGCTCTAAAATAATACTTTGCTCTGCAACACCAATAAATGAATTAAATGAAATATTAAAAAAAAGAAATATTATTAATCTATTTGACAAAGTATATGGTTATCCTGATAATAAAGTTAATGTCCTAAAAAACTTGCTTTTAAGTAAAAGTAAAAAAGAAAAAGATTTTGTTTATTTTGGTGACTCTGATAATGATTATTTAGCTGCAAAAAAAAACAATATTGATTTTATCCATGTTAAAAGTAATGAAAATTTTACAATCAACAATAAAGGAATAATTACAATTAATGATTTCATTTTATAATATTATTAAGTTTTTTTTAATTCAAATATTTGTTTTATTAACAATTATAATTATATTATTTTCTTTTCACTCTCCCAGACATTATTTTTTATCCGGTATGTTTAAAATACCTGAATTTTATTATAATAATTATCTAAAGACTGATATTATTAATAGAAATTTTCTTTCTATTTCAAACAAATTAGAGAATTATTATACTTTAGTTAATAGTTTAAATATTGAAAAAAATAGATTAGTCCCGGGCTACATAAATATTTTAAATAATGTTTATGATTTGACAACTTTAGATAGTGAAAAAATACTATTTACGGACTTAATGAATAGTTCATTATCCTTAGACCCTGAAAATATTTACATAATTGCTAATCTTATTGAAATTAATAATATAATTAATCCTTCAGATAACGATGATCTTAATTTATATGAAAAAGCAATTTCAATAAATCCTTCGTTTAAAAAAATTTATATTGAAGGCTTAAAAAATGCTTTAAGAATAGATGATCAAACTAAAATTAAATATTTTTGTGAAAAATATAATAATTCTATTTTGGGAGAAACAAAAGAATATAATAAAAATTATATTATCGGTCAAGGTGGCAATAAAATTGGTTTATATTTAAAGTCTGAAAATAATTTTGATGAAAATATATACCTTAATGAGGGAATAACACTAAATAAAAATAAAATTATATTTAATATTGATAGTTATAATAATCTTAATAAATTTTCAATTTTACTCCCAAACAATTCTAATCTTGTTTACAAGTTAAACTATATAGAAATTATAAGTGATAATAATGAAATTAAAAAATTTAATAGTGAAAATTTTTCAATAATATCATCTCAAAGTATATTTGACTCAGAAAATTTTTTCTTTAATTCCTCTAATTCAACAAATAAGTTAGATATTTTTTTAAAAACAAAAATCCAAAAAGAGATAAATCAGATTATTTTGCATTTTAATGTATTGAAAAGTAATTTTTATAATCAGTTAGTATGCTAAATACAAATGAGTAAATTCTTTTCAAAATTTCAAATATCTATTTTATATTTAATAACATTATGTGTATTTCTATTTTTTGTATTTTTTAGTATATTTAAATTTCATCAGATTTATAGATCTGTTTATATTCAAGAAAATCAAAGTATCGAAAAATTTAATTTTATCAGTACATCAATAATATCGAGTCTTGAGAAAAATTATAATAATTTTTTTACAAAAAAAAATTTAAATTTACCTGAAATCAGAATTTATTTAAAAGAAAATGATTTAGATGCACTTTTTGATAACCTACCTAAATCCAAAAATAAATGGATTAAATCCTATGTTTTAAATATTAATGCTGAGTTATTAAATACAAAAATTAAGATCAGAGGAGATAATCCTAACAATTGGCTTCATGCAAAAAAATCATTTCGTATACAATTTAAAAAAAAGGATCTCATTAACTTAAACAGAACATTTGATTATGTTCTACCAAGAGACTCATCTTTAGTTAATACTTACATGGGATATTATATTGCAAATAAAATGAATTTATTAACTCCAAACGTAAGATTTGTAAATTTATTTATCAATGATAATCTCCAAGGTTTATATTTAGAAGTTGAAAGAACTAAAGAAAATTTTTTACGAAAAAGAAATTTAATGCCAGTAAATATTTATAATGGCTCACCTTCAAGAACTAACTCTCCACTGTCTTTACATAATGATTTATTTATAAATTCACATTTATGGGAAAAGCAATCTACATTTAATAGATTAGATAAAAACAACAAAGATGATATTGATGGTTTTTTAACGCAATTAATTAAATCAATAAATTCTGAATATGAATTTAATAAATTAATTCAAATATCCAAAATTGATGAGTGGGCAAAATATTCAGCCTATGAAACTATAATGCAAAGTTGGCATAGTTATGAAAATAATAATATGAGAGTTGTTTTCGATAATTGGAAAGGAGAGATTATTCCAATAGCTTATGACTCTATTTTAAATGATGCTAGAAATAAGTTAATTATAAATCAAGAAATATTATATGATAATGCTCCTCATCTTTTATTTGATACATTATTGAGATCTTCTGAATTTAATACTAAAAAATATTTGATTATTAAAAAATTTATTGAAGATGGAGGTTTCAAGTTAATAAAGAATGAGATTGATGCAGTTTATGAGTTAATTAAAGAATCATGGTATGCTGATCCTAATCATTATCAATTTGTTGTTATCAATAATTTTGATTCAAATTTATTTTTCAATAAATCTATGGATGATGAAATTTTAAAATTAAAAAAAAGGATTGATTTTATCGAAACAAAATTAAAAGAAATAATATATGCAGAAAATCAACTAGAGTGGAGTTATGAAAAAAATAATATAAATTTCTTTACTTCTTCCATTGTGCCAATTGCCTCAGTAAATATTTGCTATAAAAATGAATTTAATAATGACCAAATAAATTCTCTAAATAACATTGATTTTTATAATTTTAATAAATTCAATAATTTAAATTGCTATAAAAAAGATATAAATTTTGTTAGCGATAGGCTAAAAAATAAATTAAATTTATCAAAACCTACACATTTTATTGCCTCAGATGGTTATGAGATTATCAATACAAGTTTTAATAAAATATTCTCTTCAATAAAAAAACCAGATTATGTTTTTTACAAAACAAGTAACAATGATATCTATCAACTAGCTAAATATTTTTCAGTTTATGAAAAAAAATACTTCAAAGCTAATATTATAAATAAACCAATAAATAGTAATAAAGATTTACATAAAAATTATATTATTTTTAAAGATAATAATTTTATAAATAATGACTTGGTAATAAATAATCCAGTTCTTATTAAGCCTGGTACGAAATTTATTCTTGATAATAAAGTTTCGATTATTTTTAAAAATAAAGTAATTATGTTAGGAAAAAAAGATAAAAAAATCTCTTTTATTGGCAAAACTAAAAATACAAAATGGGGAACTATTTCTATTGAGGGAAAAGATTCTTTTTTAAAAAATATAAACCTTTCAGGTGGATTTGGGGGTGTAGTTGATAATAAATTTTATACATCAATGCTTTCTGTGAGAAATACTGAAAATGTAATTTTAGAAAATATAAAATTTTTACAAAATAATGTCGATAAAATACCTATTTATTACGATGATCTGTTACATGTTATCTACTCAAGTAACGTAAAAATAAAAAATTCTCAATTTTATAACTCTATTGGTGACGCATTAGATATTGATGTCTCCGATGTTATTATAAGCAATTGTTATTTTGAACACTCAGGGAATGATTCAATTGATTTTATGTCATCTAGAGCTAAAATTGAAAATACAAATATATTTCACAGCGGTGATAAGGGTATATCAGTTGGTGAAAATTCTAAAATTAGTATTATAAAATCTTCAATAACTAAATCTTTTATTGGTGTAGAATCTAAAGACAACTCCTTAGTAAAAATGACTAATTCATCATTGATAAATAATAATATTTCTTTGCATGGTTATAATAAAAATTGGAGATATGGAAAGGAAGGTGGTAATTTTGATATTGAAAATTCTAAATTTATATCCAATACAAATAAATCAATTTTGTTAAGTAATATAATAAATGCTAATGATGAAAAAATCCATAAAGATGTAGAAGATTTTTCGACAAACAAAAACGTATTTATTTCAAAAAATAATTCAAAAATTCTTATACGTAATTCTATTATTCACAATGATTTCATTTATCTTGGTAAAGATAAAAATTTTGAAATTTTTAATTAAATGAATAAAAATATTCAAACTTTTTTTAGATATGAGTTTAAGTATATAATTTCAAATTTAATAAGAGAAAAAATTAAAAAAGATATTTCTTACTTTATGAAAATAGATAAATATGCTCAAATAAATGAAGGAGAAAAATATTTTGTTAGATCATTGTATTTTGAAGACTATCATAATTCTAATTTTTATGAAAAAATTGATGGTGTTAGAAATAGAAGAAAATATAGATTAAGAACTTACAGTAATTATGAAAAAAATAATAATTTAATATTTCTTGAACAAAAATCACGACTTGAAAATCATGTTACTAAATATAGAAAAAAAATCGATAACTCGCATATTGATTTATTTTATAATAACAATAGAGTTTTTGATCTACTAAATAATTATGATGATGCTCTCACAAGATCTTTTCTTTATGATTACACAAAAAAAAATATCAGACCTAAGGTATTAGTTGACTATTATCGAACTCCTTATATTAGTAATTTTGATATGAACTTCAGATTAACAATAGATCAAAATATAATTGTTTCTAGATCAAATAAATTATTTAATTCATATAATAGAAAAATTAATTCTCTTTTAGATCATTCTATATTGGAAATAAAATTTAAAAGAAGAATACCTGCATGGTTTCATAAAATAATTATGGGTTACAACTTGGAAAGAATTTCCATTTCTAAGTTTGTTTTGGGTATAAAATATACTAAGTTAGCTCGGGATCTATCATAATGAATAATAACGATATAAATATATTATCAACAATAACGAATACCTATGATCCCTATAGTATAATTATTAATCTTACAATTTCATTTATATTAGGTTTATTTATTAGTTATGTATATAGACTAACTCACAAAGGCATAAGCTATTCACAATCATTTATGTTAACGATTGTTTTTGTTTCAGTAATCGTATCGATGGTAATGATGGTTATTGGGAATAATATAGCCAGAGCTTTTGCATTAGTTGGCGCACTTTCTATAATAAGATTTAGAACTGTAATTAAAGATACTAAAGATACTGCATACATATTCATTGCCTTAGCTGTAGGAATGGCTGCGGGTACATCTAATTATTATTTAGCAATAATTGGCACAACCTTTTATTCATTTATTGCAATAATATTACACAGATTTAATTATGGTGCTATTTATAAAAGTCAATTTATTTTAAGATTTACACTATTAAATATTGAGAGTAACCAATCTCAACATTTGGATATAATAAAAAAATATTGTCAAAAATCTACATTGTTACAAGTTGAACCCTCTGATGATTTGAATGCTAATAATCTAACTTTTGATTTAGTTGTAAAAAAAGATACTGACCCAACTAAACTTACTGATGAATTAAAAAAAGAGAATTCAATTGAAAATGTCGTAGTGGTTGCATCAGAATTTGATGTTGATTATTAATTAATGGTTACTTTTAGCAAATTATATAAAAAAATTTACGAACACAATTCTAAAAATTCTGATTATATAAATAATTTTAAAAAAAACCCATACTCTTATATTAAAGCAAGGTATTATTTTATTACGGCTAATTTAATTGTGTATTATGTACAAAATTATAATTTCAACCCAAGATTGATATCATTTCTTTATATATTTCAAGGTATAATAGCTATGATATTTCTAAATTTTAATAATATAATCTTAAATATGACAGCTCTTTTTTTATTTTTTTCAAAAGGCACATTAGATTGGTCAGATGGTCATTATGCGAGATTAAAAAACAAAACCTCAATTACTGGTCATATCCTTGATGTTTATGGAGCTAGACTCAACTCAACCTTCTTTTTGATTGGTTTTGGTTTTTATCAATATCAAAAGTATAATAATGATATATTTATTTATATGGTCATTCTAATTCCTTTATTAACTTTAGGTTATTTTGAAAAATATGCCTATCAATTAATGTTCATAAACTTAAAGAAAAATAAGCTAGAGAAAACTATTTTAGATAAAAATAAAAAAAATAAACCAAATGTGATTGATAAGCATTATAAAAAATATAAAAAATATTTTATAAATTTCTTAGATGACAGATCACGAACTATTGACTTAATTCTCTTATTTTTACTTATTGAAATTATTTACAATTTCAGTTTTACATTTATAATTTTTTTTATAATATTTTTTAAATGGTTAGTAATTTGGTTGTTTTCTCTTTTTTTTCATACCACAGATAATTGGTCAGAGAAAATTATTCTTAATAAAGAAAATGAAATTGATAAATGAAATCAATTTCTTTTTTAAATTTATTTGATTTAGAAGAAATTGATGAAATATATATAGACAAGTTCACAAAAGAAAATATTGTACTCCCAAAATCTAAATTTATCAAAGATATTAATGAAATTAACTACAATATTGATAGTAAAAAAAAAATATTATTTTTAACCAACTCTAAAAATTTTAAAGAATTATCAAATTTTAATTTAAATCAAGAAACAAAATATCAATATTGTTTATTTGAAATACCATATGTTTATAATTTAAAAAAATTAATTAAAAATAAATTTACTTTTAAAATATATTATTTTCTTCCTAATATAAAAAATCCTGAAATAATTATTATGCAAAAAGATCTAAAATATTTAAGTAGATACTGGGCAATTAAAAAAAATAATCTACTAAAAAATATTTATTATTTTATTTTTTTCATTTTATTAAAGTATAAATTAGCTTTATTTATGATTCCCAAAGTAATAATATTAAATGAAAAATAAATTCTTATTCAAAAATTGTATTAATAATAATGTTGCTGTATTTATACAGTTCGAAAATCAAAATAAAGCTTATATTACTAAATCTACCTTTTTTAAAGACAGTTATGATGAACTAAAAAATGAATATAATGGTTTTAAATGGTATTCTAAATATAGAGACATAAGTGTTTCACTTTTAAAAAATCATAAATTTAATCATTATCAACTTAAGATTGAATACATAAAAGGCTCAAAAATTAAATATAAATTGGGGTTAGTTAATAACTATGAAAGAGTCTTATCTAGTATAAAATATTATAATTCTATTATTGAAACAGAGTATGCTTTAACAAAAAAATACCCTCTCCATGGTGATTTTTCTTTAGATAATATTATATTCAATAAAAATAATATTTCAATTATTGATTGGCAACATTTTACTCTTTTAGACTCATACCGAGGATTTGATATTCTTAATTTAATTTTTGAACAATTTTATTTTGATTATTACAAATCTAGACTCTTTTTTAAAAGAAAAAAAATGTATTTAAAATTACTTGCTTTAATAAAATATACTTTTTCTCACACTATGATTGATAATTATTTTTTTGCTTCACCATTGATGAAAACTAGAATGTTTATTAATTCTAATAAAGAAAAAATATGGAATAATCAGACTCATAAATTGCCAGTAATAAAATTTACAAATAAAGATGTAAGTTTTATTGATAATTATATTAATTTGAATATTAAATAACAATGTATTTTAAAAATATATTTAAAGATAAAAAAATTATCATAACAGGTCACACAGGATTTAAAGGATCTTGGTTATCTTTGTGGTTAGAAATTCTTGGCGCTAAAACTTATGGTATATCTCTTTATGATCCTAGTAATATCTCTCACTATAAATTAATTAAATCAAAGTTAAAAATAAAGTCTTATAAATTAGATATCAATAATAAAAATAAATTAAAAGATTTAATTCATAAAATAAAACCTGATTTTATTTTTCATTTAGCTGCACAAGCTTTAGTTAACAAATCATATAAAGATCCAATTAATACTTTTAAAACAAATGCAATTGGCTCAGGTAATATTCTAAACTCAATAAAAGATCTTAATAATGATACTGTGACTGTAATGGTTACTAGTGATAAGTGTTACTTGGATCAAAATATTAAAAGAGGGTATAAAGAAAATGACTTAATTGGTGGATTTGACCCTTATAGCGCGTCTAAAGCTATGGCAGAAAATTTAATATTTACATATGTAAATTCTATTTTTAAAAAAAATAATAAATTCAAAATTGGAATTGGTAGAGCTGGAAATGTTATTGGAGGAGGAGATTGGGCTGATCAAAGATTAATACCAGATATCTTTAAAAATCACTTTTCTAAAAATAAAATAATAATTAACAATCCTAACTCAACAAGGCCATGGCAACATGTTCTAGAACCATTAAGTGGGTATTTAACTCTTGCTTGTAATTTATATTATTCAAATTTATATAATGGTGAGCCATTTAATTTTGGCCCTAAAATTAAGAATAGTATTTCTGTAAATCATTTAATTAATAAATTTAAAAAAATCGATAAAAATATTCAAACAGAAAATAATATATATAAGCAAAAAAAAATTGAAACCATATTTTTAAGTTTAAATTGTAATAAATCTAAAAATAAACTTTATTGGGAGCCTTGTCTTGATTTAAATCAAACAATTAAATTTACATATGATTGGTATTATAATTACTATAAAAAAAATAATATCTTTGATTTTTCAAAAAAACAAGTTTTAGAATATATGAAAATTGCAGATAAAAAAAAATATATATGGGCAAAATAGAAAAAAAATTAAATTTTATTAAATTATTTAATAAGGAAGTAATTAAAAGCAATACAGGTTCAGTAATGAAAATTATTGATATTAAGGATAAAAATTTTCAAGGGTTTGGTGAAACTTATTTCTCAACAATTAAATATAATACTATTAAAGGTTGGAAATTACATAAAAAAATGCACATGAATTTAGTTGTACCTCATGGCTCAATAAAGTTTGTTTTTTATGATCAAAGAAAAGAATCAAAAGATTATAATAAATTTTTAGATGTTACTCTTAATTTTAGAAACTATAAAATTATTTATGTGCCCCCCAAAATTTGGTTTGCGTTTAAAGGGCTCAGTAAATCAACAAATATTCTACTTAATTTTGCAAATATTAGACATAATGATAAAGAGGTAATACATAAACAAATTAATGAAATCAAATATCCATGGAGATTAAAAAAGTAATAATTTTAGCTGGGGGAATGGGAACCAGACTGGGAGAATTTACGCAATTTAACCCCAAACCTATGATTACCATTGGCAATAAACCAATGTTATTACATTTAATAAATTTATATAGATCTTATGGTATCAAAGAATTTTATATTGCCCTCGGTTATAAATCTGAAGTTATTGAAAATTATTTTTTAAGAAACTTCAAATACAAAAAAATTATTTTAAAAAAAAATTATAAAAAAATTATTATTGAAAACAATATTGAACTGAATTTAGTTTTTACAGGAAAAAACTCTATGACTGGAGGCAGACTTTTGAAACTCAAGAAATATGTTAATGATGAAAATTTTTTTATGACATATGGTGATGGTTTAGCTAATATAAATATAAATAAATTAGAAAAGTTTCATATAAAAAATAAAAAAATTGTCACAGTTACAGCTGTTCATCCTCCCGCTAGATTTGGAGAATTAAAATTAAATAAATCAAATGAAGTTATAAATTTTAAAGAAAAACCACAAATAAACTTAGGTTGGATAAATGGTGGATTTTTTGTTTTAAATAAAAAAATTTATAATTATTTAATAAATTATAAAACTGTTTTTGAAAAAGAGCCATTAGAACTTGTTTCTCGAAAAAAATTTATGATTGCCTATAAACATAATCGCTTTTGGCAATGTATTGATACAAGAAGAGATAGAGACTCATTAGAAAGAATCTACAAACAACTTGGCCCATTTTGGATTAATAATAAATGAAAAAAAAAATTCTAATAGTTGGATCCTCAGGTTTTATTGGAAATAATTGTTTATATTTCTTTTTAAATAAAAAAAAATATAAAATTTATACTTTGGTAAAACGCAAACAAGATTACCCTGCAAATGTTGAACAAATTAATGTAGATCTAAATGATTATAAAAAACTAAATAATAAATTAAAAAATTTAACTTTTAGTTACGTTATAAATTTATCTTTATATGTAGATCAAATTACTGATCATGATAAGGGTATAATTTTTTTTAGTAATAATTTAAAATGTACACATAATTTAATTAAATCAATAAATAAATCTAAACTTGAAAGATACATACACATTGGTTCTGCAGATGAATATAAAATTAATAATAAAACAATTAATGAAAATAGTAAGATTGAAGCAAGAAATTATTATAGTTTATCAAAAATTTTTATTTCAAATTACTTAATGTTATTACATAAGCTTGATAACTTCCCTGTAGTAATTTTACGAGCTTTTTTAGTTTATGGTGAATATCAAAAAGATAACAGATTAATTCCATATATTATTAAAAATGGGATTAAAAAAAATAAAATTAATTTATCATCTAATAAAATAAAGAGAGATTTTCTTTATATTTCTGATTTTTTAGAAGCAATTAATAAAGTAATTATTAAAAAAAAATCATCAGGCGAAATTTTTAACATATGTTACGGAAAATCATATTCGATAAATCAAATTATTAAAATAATTCAGTCCGAAATACATAACTTAGATTTATCATTTAATACCTTTAAGAGAAAATACATTGAACCACCAAAAGTTATTGTAAATAATATTAAGGCACAAAGAATTTTAAAATGGAAACCTAAGATATCTATTAGTAAAGGCTTAAAAAAAACAATAAATTTTTATAAAAAATAAATGAATAAAATAAGTGTTTTAGTTTCTACTTACAATTCAGAAAGATTTATAAAGGAAACTATAGAAAGTATTCTAAATCAAACACATATAAATTATGAAATTATAATAGTGGATAATAATTCTGCTGACAAAACAACAGATATAATTAATCAATATAATGATAAAAGATTAATATTAAAAACTCTAGATAAAAATTATGGACAAACTTATGCATTAAATTTTGGATTAAAATTCTGTAAGGGAGAATATATTGCTAGAATTGATTCAGATGATATTGCACTTCCTAATAGATTAGAGCGTCAATTAGATATAATTGAAAAAAAAAAATTAGATCTACTTAGTACTCAAGTTTTATATATTAATGAAAAGAATCAGATAATAGGAAAAAGTAATTTTTATAATTTAAACAATTTTAATCATTATTTTATATTATTAAGTAATCCAATTGCTCATCCTTCAACAATGTTTAGGAGAGAATCTATTATGAAAGAAAATGGATATAATGAAAGATATAGGTATTGGCAAGATATGGATATGTGGATTAGATTTCTAAAAAAAAATAAAACATTTATAGTTGATGATTATTTAACAAAGATTAGAATTCATTCAAATCAAACATCAAAAATTAAGGATAGTAATGTTAATAAATTAAGAAAATCAGAGTTAATAAATTTAATAGATGAAAATATTCATTCAAAAGACCTTAACCAAAAAATTAAAGTACTTTTAGTTTTAAAAAAAAATATTTTAAATCTATTAATTGACAGAAATTTGAGATTATTTTTAAAATTATTTATCTATGTGGTAAAAAATATGAAAAATATTCTATTTAATAAATATTTCTATATAATAATATATATATATCTAAGAAAAAGGTAATTATTTACATGGTAAGTAAAATTTTAGTTATAGGTGGATCAGGTTTTATTGGTAGCCACGTCGCAGATAAATTGTCAAATGATGGACATCAAGTCACTATATTCGATATAGTAAAGTCTAAATATATTTCGTCTAATCAAAAATTTTTATCTGGCAGTTTGTTAAATGTAAAGGATGTTATAAGTGCACTTAAGGGTATTGATGCAATATACCATTTTGGAGGTACTGTTGACATAGAATATTCAAGAAATAATCCAAATGAATGTTTATTAAATAATATAATTGGTACTGATAATTTATTAAACGCTATCTCTAAATTCAAAAAAAAACCTAAACTTTTCTTTGGAAGCACAATTTACATATACTCAAACTATGGCTCTTTCTACAGAATATCAAAAGAAACTTGTGAGAATTTAATCTTTGAATATTCAAGAATTTATAATTTTAAATACGTAATTTTTAGATTTGGAACTGTTTATGGCCCAAGATCAAACTTAAATAACTCTATTCAAAAATATATTACAAAAATTTTAAACCATAAAAGTAATAAACCTATTAATTTTAAAGTTAGTGGCGAAGAGGTTAGAGAATTTATTCATGTAAAAGATGTGGCTAAAGTTTGTGCAAAATTTATTAAATATAAATCAGATGCATATAATAAATCTTTTATTATTACTGGATTAGATAAATTAAAATTATCAAATCTGTTTAAACTAATATTAGAGATATCTAATAAAAAATTAAAAATAAAATATTCAAAAAAAAATTCAGACCACTATCATATAACGCCATATAATTTTAAAGAAGAACTTTCTGAAAAAATTCTTCCAGAAACTCATATTGATATAGGTTTGGGAATACTTGAAATGATTAAAAATTATAATAAAAAATAATTTTTTATGAATATTTTAGTTTTAGGTTCTAACAGCTTTTTGGCAAATGAATTTATTAAATATTATATTAAAAATAAAGATGATATTTACGCTATTTCTAGAAAAAAAAATAAACATATAAATAATCAAAACTATATAAATTATTATGATATTGAAAATCAAATTTATAAAATTCAAAATATTCATTTTGATTTAGTTTTAAATTTTATTTCACAAAAATTTATCAAAAAAATCTTATTAAATAATAATTTATCAGCTTTATTTATTCTTATTCCTTATTTAAAAAAAATCAAAATAAATAAAATAATTTTTTTTAGTTCAATATCTGTTTATGAAAACTTAAAAATTGAAAATATAAATACAGAAAGTATAACTAAGCCACAATCAATTTATGCAAATAATAAACTTTTCGAAGAGAATTTAATTATAAATTTACAAAATGATATGGTTTATAATATTTTAAGAATCCCTATGGTAATTGGTGATAATATGAAAACTAAAATTTTTTCTTATTTAAAATTTTTTTTAAAATATAAATTATTTTTAATTATACATAATCCATATTGTGTAATAAATTATATTTCTATAGACAAGCTGATATTTTATATCAATAATGATTTAATGAAGATAAAAGAAAATAAAATCATTAATTTATCTCATAATATTACGTTTAATGAAATTTATAAATTAAAAAATATTAAAATAAAAAAAAGATTCTTTAATACTTTATTTAAAAATTTTATAAGAATATTTGTATTTATAAATTTTTTTAATGAGTCTTATAAATTTCTCTATAATAAAAAAATTATCTCTAGTAATAAAATATTTAAAAACAATGATAATAAAAATGAATTTACAAGTTTCTTGGGATGATCAAAAAGAAAATTGCTTTTATTGTTACTAGTTCTATTTCTGTAAATGCTTTTTTAGTTAACCATATAAAAATTTTAAATAAAGATTTTCATGTAGATATTATAACTAATGAAATTGAAAAGATTAACCTTACATCTGAATATAAAAAAATTGAATTAAGATTTTATAGAAAGATAAATATTATTGGAGATATAGTCTCACTTTTTAAATTAATAAAACTTATAAAAAAAAATAAATATGACATTATAATTTCAATAACTCCCAAATCAGGTTTGTTGACAGCTATTTCTGGAAAATTACTTAATGTAAAAATAAGAATTCATTATTTTACAGGACAAATATGGGCAAATAAAAAAAATTTAACAAAATTCTTTTTCAAAAACATTGATAAATTTATTTCCTTTTTATCTACGAATATTTTAATTGATAGTTTTTCACAAAAAAATTATTTAATTGAAAATTCTGTAATAGATGTCAACAAGTCAAAAGTCTTAGGTTTTGGTTCTATCACAGGTGTGGATACCAATAAATTTAACATAAACTCTAAATATTTTAAAACAATTAGGCAAAAATATAAAATTAATGAAAATGAATTTGTAATTTCATATATTGGTAGAATAAATAAAGATAAAGGTGTTTTAAAATTAATTAAGATATTCAATGAATTATTAGTTGATTATAACGATATAACACTTTTACTAATAGGAAATATTGAAAATGATATTAAATATGAATTAATTAAGATTATAAATAATAAAAAAATAGTATTATTGGATCATACTAATTTTCCTGAAAAATATATGAATGCATCAAATGTTGTTTGTTTACCTAGTTTTAGAGAAGGTTTTGGTAATGTTGTTATAGAAGCTGCATCATGCGGTATTCCATCGATTATTTCTGATATTTATGGCTTAAAAGACTCTGTCATTGATAATGAGACAGGATTTGTATTTCAACTAAATAATAACAATTCTTTAAAATCTAAAATCTTATATTGTTATAAAAACAAAACAAAAATTAGTAACCTAAAACACAATTGTAGAAATTTTGTATTAAATAAATTTAATCATAATTATGTTAGTAATAATTTCGTAAATTATATTAGAAGTTTGTAAATTATGCCAAATTATATAAATATTATTATTTCTTTATTATTTTTATGTTTGATATCACCATTATTAATTTTAATATCAATAATAATTTTAATTTCATCAGGATTACCAATCTTTTATTTACAAGATAGAATAGGATATAAAAATAAAAAATTTAAGTTAATAAAGTTTAGAACAATGAAAAAAGATAATTCTGAACACACAACAAAGAATATAACATTTGTGGGTAGGTTTTTGAGAAAATATAGCCTTGACGAACTACCAAATTTTATAAATGTGTTAAAAGGTGAAATGAATATTGTAGGGCCAAGACCTTTATTGTTAGAATATATGAATTTATACACTCCAGAACAATCTAAAAGACATGAAGTTAAGCCAGGAATTACAGGATTAGCTCAAATTAATGGAAGGAACAAAATTGATTGGAATGAAAAGTTTAAATTTGATATTGAGTATGTTAAAAATAGATCTTTATTTTTAGATTTAAAAATAATCTTTAATACTTTTAAAGTTATTTTAATTACTAAAAATAATGATTTTGATGAAATAACAATTTCAAAAAAATTTAAAGGTTGATGTATGAAGCTTCATATTATAGGTGCAGGAGGTCACGCAAAAGTCGTAATAGATAGCATTGGAGAAAATAAATATTCTGAAATATATTTTTATGATGATAAATTTCCTAAAATAAAAAAAATATATAATTTTAATATTGTTGGTAAACCTATAGATTTACCAGAGGATAAAAACGATTTATATTTTGTTGCTATTGGTGATAATAATGCAAGAAAAAAAATATCTGATGAACTTTTATTAAAAAATTTAACTTTAGATATAATTATCAATAATACTAGTCTAGTTTCTAAAAAAGCAAAAATTTTATCTGGCACCTTTGTTGGGCCTAGAGCAATAATAAATTCAGGAGCTTTAATTGAAAGAGGTTGCATAATTAATACTGCTGCAATTATTGAACATGATTGTAAAATCAGACAATTCGTACATATTGCTCCAAGAGCTGTTTTGGGAGGTAATGTTTTAGTTAATGAATTGAGCTTGGTAGGACTTGGGACTATTATATTGCCAAATGTAAATATAAATAAAAATAGCATTGTAAAAGCTGGTTCTTTGATAAAAAAATAATGAAATTAATTAAAAATAATTTTCCAAAATGGCCATATTTTACTAACAAAGAAATTGTTGAAGTAAGCAAATTATTAAGAAGCGGAAAAGTTAATTACCGAAACGGTATTTATTCCAAAAAATTTGAAGATAAGTTTTCAAAATATATTGGAACAAAATATGGTATAGGTCTCTTTAATGGAAGTGTGGCCATTGAATTAGCTTTAAGGGCAATAGGAATTGAATCGGGAGATGAAATTATAGTTACACCAAGAAGCTTTATAATTTCATCAAGTATTCCAATATTGTTTAATGCAAAACCTATATTCGCAGATATAGATGAAAATACATTAGGTTTAACATTAAATAGTATAAAAAAGGTATTTTCAAAAAAAACAAAAGCAATAATAGCGGTTCATTTGGGCGGCACTCCCTGTGATATTGTAGAAATTAGTAAATTTGCAAAAAAAAATAATATTTCATTAATAGAGGATTGTTCTCAAGCGCATGGTGCTTCAATAAATAAAAAAAAGGTCGGATCTTTTGGAAGAATATCAACCTTTTCATTTTGTAAAGATAAAATTATATCTACTGGTGGTGAAGGAGGCATGATATTAACTAATGAGAAAAAATTATTCAGAAAAATATATGAGTATAAAGATCACGGAAAAAATATTAATCAGCAAAAAAATTTTTTATTGAAATATAACTACATTCATAATTCATATGGGTCAAATTACAGAATTACCGAGTTTCAATCTTGTTTAGGAATTATTCAGTTAGAAAAATTAAACAAAAATTTGGATAAAAGAAACAATCTTGTTAAATCAATATATAAGATTACATCTAAATATCCAGAGGTTATAAGATTACCGATAATTAATGCGAATAATTATAATGCATTTTATGTATGTTATTTATTTTTAAAGAAAGATGGAATTAAAAAAGGTATAAATTTAATAAAAGTAATTTCATATTTGAGAAAATTGGGAATAGAAAGTACAATTGGAGCATGTCCTGAATTATATAAAGAAAAAGTATTTAAAAATTATGTAAGTAAAAAATTTTACTTAAAAAATGCTAGAAAATTAAGTACTGAAACACTTTGCTTAAATATTAATCATAACTTTACAAAAAAATATCTAAATATTTATCTTAAAAACTTAGAAAATGTTTTAAAAAATATAAAAAAATGAATACTTTAATAAAAAAAGCAATTTTACTAAATAGAAAAACAAAAAAATTAATACTGGTTCTTATTGATTTTTTTATCTCGCTATCTTCACATTTTCTTGGATCTTTTACTATAATTTTTTATTATAATTATTATTATAGTAAAATTATTTTTAGTGATTTAACTCTAGTAAACATTATTCTAGTGCCATCATTGATTCTTATCTTTTCTTATTTTAATATCTATAAAAATTTTATTAGATTTATAGATTTCAATTTTTTTCTAAATCTATTTAAATCATTTTTAGTTTATTATTTATTTTATTTAATAGTTTTTGTTTTTTTTACTTCTTTTTTAAACGCAATTTTAATTGTAACTTATCAAATTTTACTAACTTTTATCTTAATAATTATTTCAAAAATACTAATGCGAATTATTCTAGAAAATTCTGACACTAATCAATATCAATCAAACTTATCTTATAAAGAAAAAGTAATTATTTATGGAGCAAATGAATTGGGAATTAAAATCGCTCAAAATATAAAATTTAGTTCAAAACTTGAACTATTTTGTTACATTGATGAGGATAAATCTTTCAATAAAGAATTACTAGCTGGGGTAATAATATATGATATATCAAAAATTGAAAAATTAATTGTAAAATATAATGTTAAACAAATAATTTTTGCAAAAAAAAATAAAAATATTTTATCAGATAACTTACTTTTAAATAAACTTATTAAAAGTAAAGTTAAAATTAAAATAATTGATGATTTTGATATTTTCTCAGATAACATAAAACTTAATAAACTTAAAGATATTGACTATGAGTTTTTTTTAAATCGCACAAAACTATCTTTTGAACATAATAATAATTTTAAAGAATATATAAATAAGAACATATTAATCACTGGTGCTGGTGGATCAATAGGCTCAGAAATATCTATCCAAATTTTAAAATTAAAACCTAAAAAATTATTCTTAATTGATCATTCAGAATACTCTCTATTCAAGATTTATAATTTATTATTGTCTAAATTAAATTCTCAAAATATAGAAGTACACCCAATATTAGCCAATGTAAGTGATGAAAACTTAATAAAAAATATCTTCCTTGAGAATTATATTGATTTAGTTTTTCATTGTGCAGCTTATAAACATGTTGATTTAGTTCAAAAAAATCAGATTAGTGGCTTAACAAATAATATTCAATCCACTTTAGTTACAGCTAATCTTTCAAGTCAATATAACGTAAAAAAATATATACTTATTTCTTCTGATAAGGCTGTTTCACCATCTACTCTTATGGGCGCTTCAAAAAGGCTCTCAGAGATGTACATACAAAGTTTACAACATAAACTTAATAATACGACATCTTTTTCAGCGGTAAGATTTGGAAATGTATTAAACTCATCTGGATCAGTCATTCCTATTTTTAAAGATCAAATTTTATCTGGAGGACCTGTTACAGTAAGAAATGAAAATGTTACTAGATTTTTTATGACAATTTTTGAAGCTGTAAATTTAGTTATTTATACAAGTTTTATATCGAAACCTGGAAATATTTATATTTTAGATATGGGAGAACCAATTAAAATTATTGATTTAGCAAAACAAATGATAAATTTTTATGGGTATGATTACAACATTATAACAAATAGTAATAAAAATTTTATTAAAAATATTAACTCTATAGATATAGTTATTACTTCATTGAAAAAAACTGAGAAACTTCATGAAAGATTGTTAATTGACAAGAAAAATTTTAAATTAGTAAATAATAAAATTTTTCAAGAAAATAATTCAAACTACATACAATTTAATATAATCAATAATCAAATTAATGAATTAATTAAACATTCAAATAATAATAATATTGAAAAAATGTATGAAACTATAAAGATTATAATTAAAAATCATGAGTTAAAAGATATATGAAGGTAGCTAATAAAAATAAAAAAATAATGGTGGATATGTCAGCTACAATAATTCATCATGGCCACATAAGATTATTAAAAAAAGCATCTAAATTTGGTACTGTAATTATCGCCTTAACCACTGATAGTGATATAAAAAAATATAAAGGTTTAAATACAGAATTAAAATTTAATTACAGAAAAGAAATATTACTTTCTATTAAATATGTTGATAAAGTCATATCAAGCCCTTGGTTGATAAAAGAAAATTTTTTAAAAAAACATAAAATTGATTATCTTGTTCATGGATCTGATAACTCAAATCTTGTAAAAAAAAATAAATTAAAAATATTCCCAAAAACAAAATATATTTCCTCTAATATAATTAGAAAAAGAGCAAAGAAAAATATTTCAAATATTATCTAGGTTTTTAAATGTTTTCTAAAACTTTTATTAAATGATTTATTTCTTTCTTATTATTATAATGGACTATACTTATTCTTATAACTCCATCTTCTGTGTTAATACCTAATGAATTTAAACATCTCCAAGCATAAAAATTATCATTTCTGGTAGCAATTTTATTTTTTAATAAAATATCACATATATCCTTGGATGACTCTTTTTTACTAGTAAATGATATTGTGGGTGCTCTATTTTTATTCTTTATTGTATTTTTACCAATCAAATTTAAATTTTTATTTTGATAAATTGTTTCAAGAACAGGATTAGCTATTTCTTGTTCATGTTTTGAAATCAAATTATTTATTTTCTTTATTTTGTAATCAATATTTTTCTCTCTATCGTTAAAGTGATAATTATATAGATTATCAAAATATTCATAAATCCCTATTAGACTTGATAACTCTTCATGATTTGCACCACCTGGATTTATGGTATATGGATATTGACCTTTTAAAAATTCATGATTTTGATTAGGTAAATCTTTTAATATATCTTTTTTACCATATAATAAACCAAGATGTGGACCATATGTTTTATAAAGACTAAATGTATAAAAATCTACATCAAGGTCTTTAACATCTGGAAAACCATGAGGTGCATAAGATACACCATCGGCTATAACAATAATATTATTTTCATGAGCTAATTTAGTAATTTTTTTAATATTATTTACCGAACCGACGATATTTGAACAATGAGTTACCGCTAAAATTTTGGTTTTTGAAGTAATAATTTTTTTTAATTCATCAATTTCCAATTCATGACTATCTAAATTAAATTTCCATTCAACTATTTTAGCTCCATAATCTTTTAATCTTCTCCAAGGACTTATATTTGCTTCGTGATCTTGATTAGTAACGATTATTTCGTCTCCTTTTTTTAAATATTTCTTTAATGCATTAGAAAGTACATATAAATTTATTGAAGTTGATCCTCCGATAATTATTTCATTTTTTTTTGCATTTATCATTTTTGCAAACAACACAGTAGCTCTATCCATATTTTCTCCAGCAATTTTTGACATTGGATACTCTGCATATGGCTGAACTTTTGTTGAAGTCATAAATTTAGCTAATCTATCAATGACATTTTTTGGAACGTAACTTCCACCAGCATTTTCGAAGAAAGACCAATCTTTAGATAATGGATCCTTAAAAGCTGGAAATTGTGATCTTACAAAATTTACATTAAGTTTTATATTTTCAAGTGTCAATTTTACCTCTTTAAGTGTATTCTAATATTCTAATTAAAAAATAAATAAATGACTATTTTATATTAATTACATTTTAATTATGATGATCGACAAACGTAAATTTTATATTGATGGCAAATGGACAAATCCAACAAAAGCTAATGATTATGAAGTAATAAACCCATCAACAGAAGATTCATTTGCAGTCATTACACTCGGAACTGAAGCGGATGTTAATAATGCTGTCAAAGTTGCAAAAAATGCATTTTTAACATGGAGTCATTTTGATAAAGGTGAAAAAATATTTTTATTAGAAAAATTACTAAAAATTTATAAATCTAGATGGAATGATATTGCTGAAACGATGTCTAATGAAATGGGCGCTCCCTTTGATTGGGCTTCGTCCGATCAAACTTCAACTGGATATGATCACATAAGTGATTTTATAAAAAGATTGAAAGAATTTGAATTTGAAAAAAAATTTTCTAACACTTCAAACAATTTAATTTTGTACGAGCCAATTGGTGTTTGCGGACTCATCACTCCATGGAATTGGCCAATCAATCAAATTACATTGAAGGTGATTCCTGCACTTGCTTCTGGATGTACTATGATTCTTAAACCCTCTGAAATTGCTCCACTCTCTGGAATGTTGTTTACTGAATTCATTCATGAAGCAGGCTTTCCCAAAGGTGTATTTAATTTAGTTAATGGCGATGGTAATGGTGTAGGCACGGATTTATCATCTCATAAAGATATTGATATGATATCTTTTACTGGATCTACAAGAGCAGGAAAGCTTATTTCTAAAAACGCAGCAGATACTATAAAAAGAGTTTGCTTAGAGCTAGGTGGTAAGGGTGGAAATATTGTTTTTGCAGATTCTTACCCAAATGCCGTTAGAGATGGCATAAGAAATGTAATGAGTAACTCAGGACAATCTTGTGACGCTCCTACAAGAATGTTAGTTGAAAAATCTATCTATGAACGAGCTAT
>MDTG01032012.1_pt1 | contig 45127 bp, 41 predicted proteins | sample 811421 | NCBI WGS metagenome assembly MDTG01 (sample SAMN05326645, study PRJNA326480) | marine metagenome | isolation source: seawater | place: Pacific Ocean: South East | collected 2011 | reverse complement strand
GTTAGAAGAAGCTGGAATATTATCAGGACTAGGTGGTGAGTTTAATCCTAGAAATCCTGAACATGTAAAAAAACTACAAGAAGGATTACTAGGAGCTTACACAGGACCTGGAGCTGATACAATGTTATCAGGAACAGAGTTAGAGTTTATAGGACCTGATGGTCCACAATCTGTTAATCAAGCAGGAGTAGATGGTAAGTTTGGTATTGATACATTTACTGCTTTACAGCAATTTACAAAAAGAAAAGATAATCCATTTGCTAATTTAAAACCATTAGAGGTAGAACCACTAAAGGTAGCACCAGTTGAAGATGTTATACCTCAATTAATGAAACAAACAACAGCAACTCCTTCAGAAACTGAAACTACAGGAGGTGATGAGTCTAGTAAAGAAACTACAGGATCTGGAAAAGCTGTAAATACTATAGTTGATAATCTATTAGGTCCAGGAACAAAAGCATTAGAATACTTTGATAAACTTAACTTAATTAGAGGAATGAGACCTCCTGAAGATATGTTACTACAAAGTCCAGTGTTTTTAAATACTAACACTAGTATAGATCCACAGCTGTCAGATTTAAATGATCAAAGAATAATGAGAGAAAGAGCTCTAAAACAAAGCAGAACAAAAAGACAAAACGTTGATGCTAACCTAGCTGCTTCTGAAGCACAAGCTAATAGAGCAAGAGCTAAATTATTCCAGCAAAAAAATCTAACGGATCAAAAAAATAGAAATATGCAAACTATGTTAAACTCTAACATAGAAAAGTTAAATAACCAAACTTCGTTTGATAATGCTTTTGCTCAAACAGACTTCTTAAATAACAGAGACAGAGCAAGATCAAGATTATTTTCTGGTATAGTACAAGACGCACAAGATTTATTAACACAAAGAACCGGTAGAAGATCACAAGAGGCACAACTAGAAGCACTTACTCCTTACTTAAATATGTACGGAGTTATGGATAGAAATGCTCCTCAGTTTAGTGATGCACAACTAGCTAATTTAATGAGAAGGCTATTAGGACAAACCACATAAAAATATAATATGAGTTATTATCCAGGATATTACGGACCAAGAGAATACTACAGAGGTAGAAGAAGAAGGAGAAGCCCTTTTGATGATATGAACTTAGCGTCATTAGGTAAACTATATACAGACGTTCCTGTTACAGCTGTACAAACAGCTATGGAGGGACTTAATAAAGAATACTTAAGAGTAGCAGATCAAAAAGATGCTTTATCAGAAGCACTAGCTGCAGCTCAAGTAATGGAAGGAGATAACCCAGAAAAACAAAATTTAATTAAAGGACTACAAGATCAAATAAATACTTTTGTAGAAGACACAGGGGGTGCATTTGAAAAAGGAGATAAGTTTGTTAGAGGATTAGCAAAAGATGTATCACAGAATCCTTGGCTATATCAAGCAATAGAAAACAAAAAACTATTTGATGAAGATCAAAAAATGTTAGATGAGATGAGAGTTAAAGGACTTGCTCCTTTATATTTAGCTGATGAAAACTTTACTACAATGGGTGCAGATGGTGCGCCTCAAGGCTATCAATCTTATATTGGTTCTAGAGTAGACAGAAGACCAGTATTGGAATCTTTCTTTAATCAAATTAAAGCAGATAGAAGAGACTTAGTAGATGAGTTCATGAATATAACAACAACTCAAACAACAGAACCAAGAGTAAAAGAAGTTATAGGTGAAGCTTTTGACATACTTAAAGGAACTAAAGAGTATCAACAATCTTTAGAAAATGCTAAGGCAGAAGCTAACTTTAATGGTCAACCATTTGATCAAGCTGCTTTTGACAATCAATGGAAGAACGATCTTAGACAAGTAGGTGCAGAGTTTTCTTATACACAAATATCAGAAAATCCTAACAGAACATTGTTTAATGCTGCTTTTCAGCGACCAGGTGATACAGGTCCAACAGGATTTTCACAAAACACACTTCAACCACAAGGATCAAGTTACATGAGAGGAACCGATACTGATGCTATGTTTAATAATCCGTTAGGTCTTGGAGGTGATGATAGTTATAGATTCTTTACTGAGCAACGTGTTAAAAATCCTACTATGCAAAATCTAGACTCTAATGGTCAACGTATTATTACAGTTGGTAGAACTTTTAGCGGTCCTGTAATAGATATGACTGATGAAAGAGATAATCAAGGAGGATCAGAAGGTCAATTTAGACTTTCACCTAGTGGAGGTGCTTACAATGCTACTCCTACTGGTGAGTTTGTTACTGTTCCTATAGTAGTAGGAGATAATAATGCATTTTATAAAGGACTAGAAGAAGAAATAAGAAATGCACTTATAGCTCAAGATGATACTTATAACTGGACAATGTCTACTCAAAAAGGGTTTGCAGGAGAAATGCCTTATGCTGGTGCTATTTCAGGTATGGGCGGAGGAAGATATGGCGACATTGAAGCAGATATAAAACCTTTACCTCTTACAGTACAAAAAACATTTGTAAATGAAGCAGGAGAAGAAAAGACAGCAAGTATTCCAATGTCTTATATTGTTAAAAATGGTCAACCTTTAATAGTAGAGTCTGAGCCGTTTGCTATATTTGATACATTTGATAGTGCAGATCCTGCAGAAGCTAACAATAAAGGTAGAGTATTACAGTTACTTGACCCAACAGTAGCTGCTAACCAAAACCTCAAAACATCTTATAGAACATTATATCAAGATGGTGGAGGAGACGCTGCTAATCTAGGTAATATGGACTTTACAATTGGATTTTTACAAGATTTCGAAAAAGGACTAAGTCCTAATAATCCATTGTATCAACTTACAATAGAATCTCTTAATGCAGCAGTAGAAGTTAGAAACAAGTTTAACGAAGAAGGAGGAAGATTAGATGCTATAGACTATGCTGTTATGCGTGAAATTGATCAAAAGTTAATGGGCATAGTATTAAAAGCTTTAAATCCAGATCCTACTATAGTAAGAGAGTTATCAAAAACTAGAAACAACTCTGGTAGATTATAATAAATAATTGTTTTTATGTCAACTAAGAAAACACAAGGTAAAAAATTACAGAGTGGTGGACAGCTACTAGAGAAACTTCAAAACTTTACTCCGCCTACTGATAATAAAAATACTACTCCTGTAACTGAAAGAGTTCCTCTTATAACCAGTGAGCTTATATCTAATTATGCTCCTAGAAAGAACGATCCTTTTTCTCGTTTTAGTTTAAATAAAATGAAGGACAACCCTGAGTTTACAAGTCCTTATATGAATGAAAAAGTAGATACTGTAGGAGATTTAAGTGCAGCTAATTATGGATTTCCTACTCAGTTAGAAGAGGGAGACCCAGGATATACTCCTCCTTTAATTCCTATTTCACCGGATGAAATGATTACACCTGATGTATGGGCTCCAGAAACTATGATACTAAATAGACCTAATACTACTTATCTTTCAGGAGGATCAGGTAGATCTGAATTTAATCCGGCTGCTACAATAGCAAAAAGAAAAGGGGTAGAAGCAGGTAGATCAGGTAGAGTTATTCTAGAAGATGGAACTAAAGTTGACTTTAGTGATCCAGAAAGTAAATATAGATTTGACAATCCTAACTGGCTTCAAAAAATATTTGGAGAAGATAATGATGGAAATATGTTCAAACGTACTTATGATTATGAAGAGGACTTTCAAGTAAACCCTGACGCTCTAGAAACTTATGGTCAAGATTTCTCAAACCTAGTTCAAGAACAAAGAGAAAGTATACTAAAATTTCTGCCTTTTAAAGGAATGGACACTTCAGGGTATTATTATAAAGAAAAAGGATACTATCCAGTATATGATGAAGATGAAGAACAATGGTATCTACAAGAAACAAGCTTATCTGAAGACAAGTTTATGAAAATGAGAAGTGCATTACTTAGTCCTTATGGAGTAGGTCAAGTACAAAAAGGTACATTACATTCTTTTGTAGATGGATTTAGCGATGGTTTAGGTAGTACTTGGGAAAGTCTTGTAAACTTTGGAGAAATAGTTGGAGATGCTTTTGATGGTGTAGACTCAGATCTAGAACCTGACGGTTTTACTGATAGACTTGCGGCTTCTGCTAGAACTGCTTACAACTTTAACAAGTATGCAAAAACAGCAATGCAACAAACAGACTCTATGTTTTCTAGTGGAGATGCTTTTGGAAACGGATTAGGCAGTGGTCTTGCTTCTTTGTTATCTTTTTGGGGGTTAGGTGGAGTCGGAGCAGCAGGAGCAAAAGGAGCTGTAAAACTAGTTACTAAAAAAATGCTTACTAAGTTTCCTAGAAGAGCAGTAAGTATGATTGGTCATATGTCGGGAGGTATGCCGTTAAATGCTGGAGAGGTATACTCAATGGCTAAAATGGATGGACTAGATGATGATGATGCAGCAGGCTTAGCACTTACTGTAGGATTTATAAATACCTTAGTAGAGTATGGTGTAGGAACAAATGCGCTGGCTAATAGAGCATTTGGTACATATGGTACAAGAGGAATGACTAAAGCTATATTAGATTATGGTAAGAAAACAGGTATGAGGTTTAATAGTAAACAAACCTTAGATCAAGCTACTCCTTATATACTACAAAAAATTAATAAGTTTTTACAAAAAGGTGATGACTTTCTTAACTCTCCGTTTAGAGCGTTAGAAAACGTAGGAGTTAAAAGTGCAGGTAAATATGGTACTAACTTACTAACAAGAACAGCTAGAGCAACTGGATCTGGACTTGAAGAAGGAAGCGAAGAATTTATACAAGGTTCTATTATAGATGGAGCTACAAAAACTTACAACAACTTAATAGCAGGAGAGGATGGTAAAAGACCCGGTATGGGAATGTTTAATACTTCTCCTTTTGATGCAAATAAATTACTAGAAGAAGCAGCTATTGGATTTATACTAGGAGGATCAACTAGATTTATTAGTAATGCTAGAGGTGAGGCAGATCTTATGAGAATGATAGCAGAAGGTAATGGACAAGAACTACTAAACCAAGTAGATCATTTAGGAGGAATGAATTTATTAGGTAAGTATCAAACTAAAAAACTAAAGAAAAGAATAGGTGATTTAATTAATGTGTGGAATGCTAATGGTGCAGGCTATAGTCATTTATCTATAGAAGATCAAGGTCTTGTTGGACAGTTCTTATTATCTGAACAAGAAAATAATAAACAGATAGACTCTCTAAATAGAAGAATATCTAAAGTAAATGCTGATCCTGATCTTAGCAGCAAAGAAAAAAACAAAAAAACAAGACAACTTAAAATAGAATTAAATGCACGACAAGAACAGAAAAAAGTTTTAGAAAACTTTTTAGATATATATTCTGATCCAAAGAAAGTAGATGAAACACAGATAAATAAAATGCCTTCTGTTGTAAGAAACGCTATCTTTCATTTATCTAGAGAAAAAAGTTTACATCAAAGTAGAATAGAATACTTAAGAGACTTACTTGTAAATGATACACCTGCAAATAGAAGAAGAGCAAGAAACGTATTAAAGAAAATATTAGGAGACGCTGAACTTAAAAGAACTTTAGGTGCTCTTACTGCGGCTCAAAAACAACAAGTAGAAGATGAAATTAAAAAGTATGAAAAATACATAGAGCAAATTGATGAGCAGATGGATGGATACTTTACAGACTCTAGTCAATGGGATGGAGTAGTAGAGAAAGTAGAAAATGAAATGAAATCACAAGAAGAAAAAATAGCAGAAGAAGAAAAACCATTAACTACTAAAGCTAAAGATCAACCAAAGAAAAATGAAACTCCACAACAAAGAAGAAATAGAGAAGCTAAAGAAGAGGTAGAAAGAAAAATTAATAATCAAAATCAAGCTATATCAAATGTAATAGTTCCTACTAGTGAAGTTAAGATGGTAGAAGATAAAGAAGGAACCTTACATCAAGTAGCAGGCATAGAAAAAGATGCTAATAATAAAATTGTATATGTTAGTCAGACTTTAGATGATAAAGGTAATCCTATAAAAATACTTCAAGATGACGTAGCATTAGTGGTTACTGACTTCGGAAGAGAAAAACACAGAGATAACTTTCTAAAAACATATTGGCTACACGCTGTTGGTTTAAATGATGAACAGCGAGATGAACTAGAACGTAAAATACTTCAAGATAAAAATCTAGTAAATAGAATACAAATACAATTTGTTTACAAAAAAAGAGAACTATCAGACTCTGCTATAAAAGAAGAGAACATGGATATAAACATGAATGGCTCTTACTTAAAAATAGTAGATACAGGTGATAAGTCTGTAATAGCAGTTATAAGAACACCCAATAGGTTTTATGATAAAGCTGGTAAACTTATACCTGGAGACAAAATGACTAGACAGTTTTTTTCTGATAACTTTAGTAAAGATAGACCATTTACAAAACAACAATGGAAAGAGTTTGGTATGAACTATACTAAACTAGTTCAACTAATAGAATACTTAGAAGGAGAGTATAAAGATGCTACTGAAGAAAATCCTATTGTTCTTGATGAGTCACAGTTTAATATTAGTTTTGACGTTGGATTAGTTAGTAATGAAAGTAAGAAAAGATTATTAATTACAGATTTACTCGTAGGAGATCATACTTTTGATGGAGACTATAGAATATATGATAGACAAGAACAAAAAGCTATTATAGGAAAAGAATTTACAAAAGATGAACTAACTAATCTACCATCTATTGACGGTAGGTATTTTGCATTAGTAAAAAGAGGCAACGCTCCTAAATGGGTTAGAGTTATGCCTAGAGAACTAGCTAGTGCAGATATTACAGAAAGACTTAAACGTGCAAAGAATGCAATACAAAAAGCAAATAAAATTAAAAAAGAGGGAAGTGAAGCTGTTGATTTAAAAGACTATATAGAGAGTATTAATAAAGATTTAGATTTATTTGTTGCTGCAGAAAAAGATATAGGCATACATATAATAGCAGACTATAATAGAAAGACTGACAGCTACGAATTAAAGCTAGAAATAACTCAAAGAAAAAATGGAGAGTATGTTAAGTTATATAAAAGAGTACAAAATCCAGATGTAACATTACCTAATATTATATCAACTGTAAATAATCAAATGAAAAAATACGGACTATCTACTATAGGAGTAAATAGTTTTAAACAAAGCATACCCTTACCAGGAGAAGGTGTAGTAGTTGATCCTAATTCTTTTGAAAGTACATTAGAAGTATCAAGTAGAAATTTTATAAATCCTACTATGATAATTTCTCCTAAAAATGAATTCTTTGAAACTCCAGTAAAAGGAAAACCTATAAAAGCACAGAAAAAAACAAAAGTAAGAGAAGAAATAAAACTAGATGATAATAAAAAGACATCAGCAGAAAACCTCTTAGACGAACTTAATGAAGAGGGCGGAGATCTTATGGCTTCATTACCAGAAGGTAGACTAAATAACGAAGTACGTAAAGATATTGTAAAACAAATAGTTGCTAAATATATATATGGTGCAAATGACTATAGTATAACTACAGCTATTATGGATTCTGCTAGATTAGAAACACCTCTAGAAGATTCATTAATAGAAAAAATACTAAATGCATATATAGCCGGATTAACTCCTCAGAGTTTTATGGATGGATCTAAAGAGTATACTACTGAAGAAGTTACTAGTATAAAAAATAACTTTAGACAGGCATTCTTAACAAAACTAAAACTAGAAACAAATAAAGAAATAAGAGATGATATTATAGATGAGGTAAAAAGACAGGTTGTTTTTTTACAAGATGATTTAGATATATTAGATCAAATACAAACAGACTTTAATGTAGATTACACACAGCTCGGAGGAATTAAGTCTTTATCTTCTAGAATAAAACAATTTATATCATTACTAACCTCTGAAGCTAAAGATAACTTTGGTAGAACTAAGTGGCAGTCTAAACAATACGGTACAGAAACTATACGTAAAACTTTAAACGGACATAATCTTGCATCTCACTTAATAAAAGCTCTAGCAAATGATGGCAGTTTAGTTAACTTACAAAGAAGACTTGAGGCTCTTGCTAAATATGATGAACAAGCAGGATTAGTATTATCTGCATTAAATGATCCTGCACACAAGCATGTAAAAACAGCATTTGAAAACAACTTTAATAAAGAACCAATGAAGTTCTTAAAGCTTGTCGGTGATAGTAAAGGTCAGTTTATATTTATAGATCCACTAGAAAACGATGGTTCTAATCAAGTGTTTAGAATGTGGAAGAGTAAAAATACAAAAGACAGAAAAGCTGTAAATAATATTGTAAATCTAATAGAAAGTATAGAATCTGATCCTACTGCTGATCAAATAAATAAATTAATAAAAGAGTTTGATAATCTAGGATGGCAATTAAGTAAAGGAGCAGCTGCGTTTATACTTGGAGACGAACAAGTAGTAAGTGCATTTACAGAACTGCAAACCAATGAGCTAATAAGTAATCCTAAAAAGTTCTTTAAAGGGTATGTAGCTGACTTTAACAAGAAAAATAAAACAAAAACCAATATGTTTAAACTAGCACAGATAGCTGCTATGTTTGACCCTACTGTATACGAACCTAATTATATAGATGCTGATGGTAATGCTCACTATAAATACACACATAGAAACTATTACATAGATGCAACTAACTCAATAAAAAAAGGAGGAAAAAGTTTTATAAAGGCAGGAGATTATAATTTACTGATTAAAAAAGGAGCCTTAAACACACTAGACTTACAATATGTAGGGGACGTTGTCTTAAATAAAAAAGGTAAAGTAAATAAAAACCTAGTAGAAAGAGAAAGAATGTTATTACATTTTGCACTGTTCCAAAAAAGAGACATACCAGGAACAGCTTACTATATACCTCATGTAATTGCAGACAAGAAAACAATGTTTGGTATAAGAATGCCAGTAATAGATACATACTATAATGAAGGTGTAACTCAAGAAGCAATAGATGATGTATACAACTCTATATTTGTTAGAGAGGTTAATAGAAATGCATCTGGAGAACTTTTGATAAGTAAAAAAAATGAAGTTAAATATTTTGGTGTACTAAGTCAACTAAACGATGTTGAGTATGAAGGTCAACTTCTTCCTGACTTCTTAACAAAGAAAAAAAATAACTTAGATGGTCTAGCAGCTGATATAAAACAAAAGGTTATAAAACCTATGTTAGAACAGGTTGTTGCTGATACTAATGAAAGAATAGATAATTTAAATGTTAGAAAGCAACTTACAGATCTTAGACTTGACAGTCCTCTTCAAGGTACTATTAATAATAAAATAGGAAGATTTGCTATTAATCATTTTGTAATGTCTGTTTCTTGGACTCAATTAATGCATGGTGATGCAAACTTTGTAGACGACAGAGATATGAATAAAAGATTAGCAGGGTTTAATGCAGCAGGTGCAACAATGGGTACATCAGACTATAACTATTTATTTATAGAGGATGAAATAATAGACACTGAGTTTGGATCTCCAAGTAATACTAGCGATGCTCAAGTATATATGACTGAAGAGCAATATGCAATGCGTCAATTAGAAGCAGGTGAATATAGAAATGATATAGAGTTTTCAGCTTTAACTAAATTAGCGGCTAGATTAGATGATCCTTCTATAGAATTAACTCCTGAAGAACTAAACTCTTTAGATTTAAACAGCACAAAAACAGTATCAGAAAATAGTGAAGACTACTTTAAAAAGTCTGATAACATAATTACAAAAGAAGAAGCAGAAGCAAATCCAGACGTAGGTCGTATATACAATCTTCTTAATTCTAATAGGATACTATACTTAGTTCCTCTTAGTGCTCAAAAAAGAAAACCTGGACGTGCACTTCCTGCAAACTTCTTTAAAGCAGATAACGAATTAGATACTAGTCTTATAAGAACAGGTAACTTAAGATTTGAAAGAAATCAAGTTATTAATAGATCTAAATCTAGAGTAGGAAAAGTGAATGATTCTGTTATGGCAAAACAAGTTCATGACCTCATTGGTTCTGTAATTACAAAAAATAGATCGTTGGTTGATACTATAAATCAAGCTAACGCAGATCAAAAAGCAGCATATACAGCAGTTGTAAATGCTTTCTTAGATCCACAAAACAGTGAAGCTTTACGTGCACTGTTATATATGAATGCACAAAACAATAGAGGACCACAAATATTAGGATTCTTAGATCCTTCTATTTCCAAACCGTTTAACCTAAGCCTAGGTAATATAAAAACCTATGTTGAAAATGCTCTTGTAAATGTGTATAATGATGGACCATTGAAGTCTAAAGTTGTAGGGGGAGTTGCAACTTTAATTTCAGGTACACATTACATAAACCCACAGACAGGTCAACCATTACGTATACACAGAAACGTAAATGGTAAGATAGAATATGCAGAAGTATTAGCATCTAGAAAATTCTTTGGTCTAAGTAAATATGATACCATAGAAGATGTTCCAGATGAAAGGATGTTGCAGGCTTTTGGTACTAGAATACCCGCACAAACATATCATTCTATGATACCTATTAAAGTTGTAGGGTTTTTACCAAATTCAAAAGGAGACTCTATAGTAACACCTAGAGAGCTTCCAGGACTTGCAGGATCTGATTATGACTTAGATAAACTTTATCTACATAGGTATGCAAGCCATGATGGAAAAGTAATAGAGGATCCTAATGACTTAATAGAGTACAAAAGATTCTGGAGTGAAACTCCTTTTGTAAAGCTAATAATGAGTACGTACAAAATAGACTCATCAGAAGCTATGAAAAGACTAAACTTAATAGATGAAGATGGTAGTGCAGCTGTATCTCATCCTAGAGTAGAACAAAACAAAATGCTTGATAATATGTTACAAGTATTTAATGACCCAGAAGTACAAGAGGTTATGTTTGTTCCTGCTTCAGAAGGAGAAGCTGATGCATTTTTAGAAAAGTATCCTAACTTAGATAAACTAAAACCTATACATACAGTTGTTGGAGTTTTAGATTATCATACACAAAATAAATTAGGTGCAACAAACGTAGGTATAGCTGCAAATTTAAATACTCTTGTATCTTTCATGACTCAGTTTGCACCTGATACGTCTACTGTAGGAATAGATATAAATGATGAATACTTTGGTTCTTTTGGTAGAATAGTAGATCCTACAGGTAAAAATAAATTTGACTCTATATCTACATTAATAACTTGGTTTGTAGATAATGTTAAGTTAGGTGTTGCTCCTAGATTAAACTTAGACCCAGATATGTCACAAACTTTTGGACATCTAGTGGGCATGGCAGTATCTCAAATGGAAGCTTTAATGCTTGTTAACCAGCCTATACTTAGATTATATAATGAGCTAAAAGAAAATGATCCTAAATTAAGTATAGCAAAATCTAGACAAGATGCAGCAAAAAGAAGAGGAGAAATAAGAGCAATGTTAGTAGAAAAAATACGAGCTGTATCTAATAACAAAGGAATGCCTTTTACTACTGAAAATCTAGACAAAGGACTTACATATGATACAGATATAAAAACTCTTTTAAATCTAGGTTTACCTAATCAAGTATTAAAACTAGAACTTAATGAAGAAGATAATGCCTTCTTAGGCACACAGCTAAAAGCACTAGAATTTGTAGATGAGGTTGTAAGAAAATATGAAACAGAGTATGGTGACATGATACAGTTTATGACTACAACTAGAGGACTAAAAGGAGTAGATGCCTTAAGAAACATGAAAATATCAGATCCTTTACTTGTTCATCCTGTTTTCCAAGCTAATGCAACGTTAATAAAACAAATGACACAAAACATTGGATCTAAGTTTTTAACTAATTCAGAGGTTGCAGATGCTTTTATATCAGTATACGGTAAGACTACTCCTAAAGAAATGCAAGATGTTTTAGCTAAAATACAACAACTAAAAGCAGATCCTAAGTATAATTCTAACGGTGCACTACATAATTTATTACGTATAGAAAAAGATGAAAATGGTAAACTTACATTGCTTGCAGACTCCTTTACTGTAATGTCACCTGAAATAGAAGGAGAAATGATGGGTATGTTTGAAGACTTATTTGAAGATAACCCAGGATTATCAGATCAGTTATTAAAATATTTATTTGGTACTTCTTTATTAGAGTTTAAAGCAAATTCTTTTGTAAAATACTTACCTCCAAATATATTTAGAAAATGGTCAGATGCTTTAGATTCTTATGAAAGAACTCCAGAAAAAAGAAAGGTAGCAGACAATGAGTATAAAAAACTTAAAGTAAAAGCAAAGGCATATGCCGGAGAAGTAGAAGAAGGATTAGAAACTACGTTACCAACAGACAGAGAACAGTTTAAAAATGGTACATATACTATTGATAAGATAGCATCAGAACTATTAGTTGATGATGGCTTTAAAAATTTATTAAATAAACTAACTTCACAGGGAGTTGAAGTAGAGTATACAAGAGGAGGTGCTAGTTATTATTCTAACAATAAAATATATCTAGGTAAGTTAGATCAGAATACTTTCTTAGAAGAAGCGGTGCACGCAGGACTAGATATACTACCTAAAGATCAAAAAAATAAATTAAGAAAAGATGTATTGTCTTGGTATAAACAACTTATAAAAGATCATGCAGGTAAAAACGAAATACAAACAATACAAAGAATATTTAATAGGTATAATAACTTCTATAAAAACGAAGAGAAAGCAGCAGAAGAAATTGTAACACATTTACTATACAATGAATATGGTATAGCTCAAGATCTTAATAACTTAGTATCTCCAGATGCACAAGAAGGAGGCATTCTAAAAAGAATGTGGAATAAGTTTATACAAATATTATCTAAGTATCTAGGTATAGAAGTACAAGAAGGGTCTGAGCTAGAAAAACTATCTTCTTTAATGCAGCCTGTAAACAGATTACTACAAGACGGTGAAGTAGAATACAGCAATGAAAGATCTTCAGATCAGCTGTTTAGTATGCCCCATGGTAAGTTATATGATAATCTTACAATTAAAAATGTGACACCAGATACTATGGCGAAAATTAATGTAGAAGGAGAAGGTACAGTTATAATGTTTGATGGATTAAGAATGCCTGTTGAACAAACCATTGTCAATTTAGCTAAAGGAGGAAAGTATGGTGCTACTGTATATGTTAAGAAAAAAATTCCTATAAGAAACTTTGCAGTATTAAACAAAGTTACAAAAGAAAAATATGCAAAAGATTTAGGGTTTGATAATTTTGCTGACTTAAAAAAGAAAGCAAAGGGTAGATTATTAGAATTTGTAAATGGTAGAAGAGAGGGCATGATAATGCAAGTAGAACAATTCCTACCTAAAGAATTAGAAGATTTAATACAAATGAATTCTGTAGATCCTTATAGTAATGTTGTTAATAATATACTTATAAAGTTATATAAACAATTAAAAGATTTACAACAAGTAAAAAACATAGAGTTTGCAACTAATAGATCAAACAGACTTAAAAAAATTATAAATCAAATAGAACAAACAAGAGACTTGTTTACATCTGTTGCTGACTTTCATGATGATGTTATTACACAGTCTAAATTATTTGATGAGTTTTTAGAAACTATACCTGAAGAACTTAAAAAAGGGAACAAAGGATTACAAACTGTTATAAATGTTTTGTTTAGAATGCAAACGTTATACCAGGATATGAGTTTCTTAGAAGAACTACCTGATGTTTTTGTAGAAAAAATTAAAGATCCAGAATACAAAGCACCAAATGATGTATTAAAGAAATTACAGGAAGCTGCACAGACTTTAGACTTAATGAAACAAAAGACTAGAAAACAGTTTATTCCAATAGTAGCAGAAAAACTATTTCCATTTATTGAAAGGTCAGGTCCTGCAACAAAAGCATACGTTGACCAAAGACTTGATCAAGTACAAAAACAAATAGAACGAGTTAGAAAAGCTGATATTTCTGATTCTAAGAAAAATAAAAAAATAACTCAGCTACAAAAAGAGTTTGCTAGACTTACAAGATTAGCAGAACAAGCTCCACAAAGTGTAGAACAATACAAAAACTTCTTTATGTATACTACGCATGATGATTCATTTATAAATTATCTTCTTACATCGCCAGCTACTTCTGGAGATCCTGGTGTTGCAGCATTAGTAAACTATACAAATGCGTTATATAATGATATAAGAATGCAAGCTTTAGATATAGCAAATCAATTGGAAAGTGCTGAGGGATTAGTAATAGAAGGATTAGAAGAAGCCGGTACTCCTGCTAAGAAAACAAAAGGAGTTTATAATCCTAAAGATTTATATGATGCACTAATACAAAAAATTGATGATAACGGTAGAGAAGTTTATCAACTAGTAACTCAGTATGATTCAGAGAGATTTCTACGAGAGTTAAAAGCAGAAGAAGAAAAGAAAATAAAAACTCAAGAAGACTTCTTAAGATTTAAAGAACAGTTAGAAAAGAGAAGAAAGAAAACACTACAAACTTATAAAAACAAACTAGCTGCTTTTAATAGACTTGATGATGAATTAAAAACTGCGATAATACAACAACAAATATCAGAGTTAGAAGCTTCTATATCTAGAGTTGAAAATCAAATTCAAAAAGGAGCAACTGAAAGAGAAGTTGTTAGGTTTGCTACAAGACTCTGGAGAGCTCAAAACACTGTTCCTAAAGATGTAAAAGAAATACAAGCTATTATTAAAAGGTTACCTCCTGCAGAAGTAAGAGCTTGGGCTTCTAATCAAATGAATTATGCTGCAATGTATTATCATAATATAATTAGTGCAGAAGAGTATACTTTGTTACAAGATATAGATAAAGCTTCAGGACTAAAACCAACACAAGACAGGCAATATTTTGGTGTCCAGGTTACAATACCTAAGTTTATAAATCCAAAGTGGAGAAAGTTGTATAAGAGAGTAACAAGGAAAGGACCGGACGGTCAGAGTATTCAGGTAGAAGTTCCAAAAAATAAATTAGGACAAGCTCATGAAATATTTACTAAAGTCTATAAAGATTCTTTAGCTACAACAGGAGTTCAGTTAAATGTTGATATGCAACTTCCTTCTATAAGAAGAGGAACGTTAGATAGAATACTAGACTATGGAGTTTGGAGTGAGATAAAAGAACAAGCAAGTAGATTATTTACTATAGACGAAGATGATGCTTTTGTATATGGTAGTGCTGTTATAGAAGGACAATCTAGCAGAAGGGCTCCTGTGTATTTTACACAAGATATAGATGCAAATGATGTTAGTTTAGATATAAAGAGCTCTATTATGATTTTTGCAAACTCTGCAGCTAGAACAGAAGCTAACAATGAAGTATTAAAAACTGCATATCTACTAGAAGATATATACAAAAAAGAAAGAGTAGTTGATCCAGAACAATCTTCTATAATAGGCTTACAAAAACAAGGAAGAAAAATATTAAATTATAGAGAAGGGCAATCTAATTCTGAAAAAAGAATTGAGAAGTTTATAGAAATGGTTTTATTAGGTCAAACTAAAAAAAGTGATCAAGTAGAAATATTTGGTAAAACATTACAATTTGATAAAGTAGTAGATGGTCTTTTAGGATATACTGCTATTACAACACTAGGACTCGACTTCTTAAAAGGTACAAGAAACGCACTTACTGCATTTTGGCAGCAAGCAATAGAGTCTGGTGCTAACAGAGCTAATAAAGATAGACTTAGTACTAAAGATTTTATTGCAGGACATCGTATAATGAGACAAGGATGGTATGAGTTGTATAAAGACAAGTATGAAAGACTAGGAAATAGATCTAAACTAGGACAGCTGTTAATAAAGTTTGATGCTATACAAGGAAACTTTGAAGACTTTGTTGGTAAACAATTAGTAGGTAGACAAGCACTAAGAGCATTTATTTCAACAGATAGTTTCTTACTAAATTATCATGTAGGTGAGGTACAAATGCAAGGAGCAGCGGCAATAGGACTTATGCTTAAGAAAAAAATTAAGTTAGGAAATAATGAGTATAACCTATACAATGCTTTCTTTGTTAATAAAGAAAATAAATTAGAATATGTAGAGGGAACACCAGAACAAAAGAAAGAAGCTGATAAAATAGTTAGAGATACTATTAATGAAATTAGAGAAATGAATAGAAGACTTAATGGTAACTATAGAAGTATGGATAGACCTCCTGCAGAACAAAGCAGTATAGGTAGAGCTGCTATGTTATTTAGAAAGTTTTTAGTTCCTATTGCTATGAATAGATGGAGAGCTGATTTTGTTAACCATGAATCAGGTAGACCAGATGGTGGATTTTATAGAAGATTCTTTAGAGATTTTATAAACAATTTAAAAACAAGTGTAGAGAAGAATGCATTTAGTAAGATTATGGATGCAGGTAAAAGAGCAACAGCTACTAAAGAAGATAGAGAATTAGCATTTAAAATGCTTCATGAAGTAGGAGTTCTTAGTATATTAGGATCAATAGGTCTTATGTTAACTGCAGCTTTAGATGACGAGGATGAGGAGTTTATAAATTATCCTGCTTACTTAGCATTATATCTAATAAAAACTACATACGCTGAAATACAAGCATTTTCTCCTTTCTTAGGTCCTTTACCTATAAACTTTACAGGTATGTTTAGAGAAGGACTAAGAGTTGTAAGATCTCCTTCTGCTATGACTACTGGTATAGATAGATTTATTAAATTCAACGCACAGTTGTTTGACCCGTTTGAAGAGTATCAAAGAGACGCAGGTCAATACAAAAAAGGAGATAATAAACTTAAGGCAAGATTCCTAGAAGTATTAGGTTATTCTTCTGGACTGCAGTTTAATCCAGACGCAGCACTAGATAACTTCCTAGCCGCTAATAAAAGATTATAGATAAAGGTGAGCATTACTATTGTGGATGACGACCTATATTTTAGTCCACAATAGAACCAGTGTAATACCCACCTATCTATACTACCAAAGAATATTCTTATTAAACTTGTCTAAGAATTCATTGCACTTTGTAAAAGGTTTTGACCCAAAAAATCCAGAGTTACCACCGCTGTATGCTTCTGCAGCTGGATGAGGTGCTTTTATCACATGTATATACTCTTGATTTACATCTTCTGGTATACACTTTTGTGCTTCCTTACCCCATAGTATTAGAACTAAAGGTTCTTTTCTTTGAATTTTAAAGTCAATTAGTATTCGTAGAACAAGATCTACAAAGCCCTGCCATTGTTTTTGGTGCGAGAGAGGCTTACCTTGCTCAACAGTCAAAGATTTATTTAATAATAATATACCTTGACTTGCCCATCTTGTTAATACAGGACTGTGTGCGGACTTAAATGCAAAGTTCTCTGCATATATGTCATCCTGTACTTCTTTCAAGATGTTCTTAAGAGATGGTGGTATTTTAGTTTGACCTTCTCGTATAGAGAAAGCTAAACCATGAGCACTACCATCATGATAAGGATCTTGTCCTATGATTACTACATTAGTATCTAATAAATCACAATACTTAAAAGCATTAAATGTTTCGCTAGCTGAGGGATAGACAACAGTTTCTTTACGTCTCTGTTTTAACCACATGCCTAGCTGTAGCATTTCTGGTTTATTAAATACATGTTTTATTTCAGACCACCATTCGTAACCTAATCTGTCACAAAGTATCTGGTCTTGTTTTTCATTAAATTTTATACTCCAATACTTTATTGGTATATATAACTTTTCTGTATAACTAGCATTTTTATAAATCATTCTACCTGATCTAACTTTTGCATCTTGTGTGTCTATAGTGTACACAGCTCTTTCCGTAGTGTATTCAATACGTTGTGCAAAATCTAAAATTCTGTTATGTATACTCCAAGCTTTTGTTTTTCTATAAATATCAGATTCTTTTTCACGTTTTTTATATGTAAACGTTCCGTCTGATTGTGGTTCTAAAAACCCTACCATACGTGATCTGTTTTCATTTGCTTGTACAATGTGCACCTGGTATGGTGCTTCTTTATCTATAATAAGTTCATTACCAAACTTATCATTAATTTTCATATTCTGTTCCATCTTTTATTTCTGTTATTTTATACGCTATTATATTTCTATTTCTCATAAACTGATCTATTGACCAATTTAATCTATCTGTTTTTAATATTACATAGTCTTCTTCTTCTAGCTCTTGACCAGGATGAAGTTCTGTGTAATCTAATCTATAACTCTTTATGCTCATCTATTGTTGATTTAAGTTTCTTTACTTCATTTAATAAATACTCAACCTTTTCGAAAATATTATATATATCTACATATTCTATTTCTCCATCAGTTGCTTTTTTTATTTTAACAAGTTCAGTAAGACTATTATATACACATAGATACCACATTTCTAGTTGCGGATCTTGTGCTATAGTATAAGGCATTCTTTCCTTATGGTATAATACACTAGAATGATGCATATCTATAAATCTAGCTATATGTGTTACGCTTGTAATTGTAAACTCACAAGCAAATAAATAAAATAAACCTCGAGCGTTTATGTATTCACGCTTTCTAGTTTTTATTCTTATATCTAGTTTTGTTATCTCTCTAACTACTTTTTCTATTTCTAATAAACTAATATAGTTCTTATCCTCCAGGGGAAGATTTATTGTTACCGGTTTTATCATCGTAATACTTTTTATATTTATTGTATACATTAGGATAATTCTTTCTCAAGTAAGCACCTTCAGTTCCTGCATCTCCAGGTTGTACTGTATAGTCCCCAAACTGTGGATCATGTGCTTTTGCTTTACCTAAGAACTCTATCTTTATATCTTCTTGTTCTTTAACAAGAGCATACCCCAAGTGTACATAATTTATTAAATCAACATATCGTTCTTTAATAGGTTCTGATTCTTTTAAACTAGGATTTTTTGCATGTGATACTACTGATTGCACATGCTTTATAAAAAATACAGACCAAGCCTCTAGTGGTGATATACCTACTAGATCTGCTGTACTTTTAAAATTGTGTAACACATCCTCATTTTCACCTGTATACTCAGGTTGTTTTAAGGACATGACTCCCTTAGCACACTCGTTTAAATGTGCTCGGAGATTCTCGTATTTTTCTTTTGTCATTGTATATTATACTTTTCTTTTACTTCGTTTACTTTTTCTTTATTACAGTAGATAACGCAGCCATCCACATAAAATGGACCAGCTACGTTCTTATTATCTACATGTCTCTTTATACTACTTTTAATCTTATCAAGTGCTACTTGTGACTTTTTATTATACTTAGCTTTTTCTTCGTTAGTTATCATGTTCTTTAAAAATAGTTATTGATTCTCCTTCGAGTATTTCTCTCCGGTCGGACCAATTTGCTCTATCTTTATGCCAAGCTATTCTATCAAGTAAGTCTTTGTATTTCTTTCTACCTGCTTCTAATAAACAAGTATCAATTTCAAACACTCTAGTTTGATAATAACCTGTAGTTTCTACTGCTATTATATACACCTCGCCAATAGGTCCGATGTTCTGATCTACAAGAGCATCATAATAAAATGCTAGTTGTCTATCGTAATGATAATAGTCAAAAGAACTCCTAAAGAATTCTACACTCTTAGATGTCGTTTTCAGATCTACTAAATGATATTTGTGATCATCACAATCACATTCAGCAAGTCTATCTATCTTAGATTTGTAGGTAGAGTTAGGTCCCCAATACAATTCTTTCTCATTTTCACCATTGCCAAATAATAGCTCTGATGCTTTTTTATTATTCTTGAGAGAATCGCTAACAGCGGTAAGCATAGCTGCCATCTTAGCATCTATACAGGTTTTACCGTCAGCTCGTAATAAAAAGTTATAATAGTCATTACCTTGATCTATTATCTTTTTAATTAATGTATCTGGTTTCCAACTCTGTCCATAGTTGTATTCTTTTGCACTACCAAAAATGTACTCTTTGTGCGATTCTAACGCACTATCCATTTCTCCTCTTGTAATCTCATATACTTTATCAATAATCCGTACAATTGTATCACTAGGTCGCTCTACGTCTGATATAGCAAACGTATCTGGCTCTAGTATAAACTTATGTATGGTAGTACCAGCGTACAGAGAAGGTGTCTCTAAATGCTCTAAATTACCATCTAGGTAATCTTTAAACTTTCTAGGAGAACCGCCTTGATCTGGATTTATTAATGATAAGGATGAGTTACTAATCTTTTTACTTTGTAAATAATCCATAATACAATATAATAATTAAATTAAACAAACACAAAGGGGACCGAAGTCCCCAGTGCATTATAAACCATCTTAAGCTACTGATATAAGTCGTTCCTTTATGATACCAACTTTCTCACCGGCTCTTTCTTTCTTAAACTCTTCGAGTTCTTTCTCTAGAGCTTCTGTCTCCCATGTTTTGTAGTCATGCTCAAAGTATGGTGTAGTTATAGACATATCATTGTCTAAATCTACAATACCATAAGCATAGTACTCACAACATCTCATCTTCATATAAGAATAATCAGATGGTACTGCAACTACATTCATAGGATTTACAAGACATGCAAGGTAAACGTTACCTCCACTTCCGCCAAATCCTTTGACGTATCCTGGTGCACCAACATGTAGTCCACTAGAACAAGTATTCATAGGATTGCTATCACACTTACCTCTATCCATAGTAACAGGAGAGCCAAGTCTGATTTGTGTACTGCCTTGATGCCAATCAGTAAACTCTGGTGCTTCTACCGTTTCATCTGTAAGATTATTTATAGAATTAAACATCTCTTCTAGATTACCAGCAACATGATCTGGTGCAATAAAGTTACCAGAACTATCTGTTATCAGATCAGTCTCTACAATAGAAAAGTCACCATTTTTATCTACAACTGTATACTTTGTAGGATCACCACCAGAGGCTTTTAATTGTATATACTCTTTTGGTACCCACATATTTACTGCTTTGTATGTTTTCTTGGTCTTCTTTACAGACTTGTAAGCTATAAAATAACCAGAGTCTGTAATAGGAAACTCATACTGATCCATAAAACTATACAGATCTCTCTTTACATGATCTGCAGGATTTAACATAGTCAACTTCCAAAAGTTAACAAGAGGAGTTAGAGGAATATCGTTCTCTATAAACTCTCTCATTTTATTTAGAAGTTTAGACGGTAGTGGTTCACTATAACCTTTAAGAAACCAGTTACCCATACTATCTCTTACAAGACTTTCTTGACCATATATCGCAGATGTAGGATCAAATTCTTGTATGAGTTCTTCTACAAGTAAATTAGTTGGATTCAATGCTACAGTCTTTATTCTTTCGTATAATGACTGAGCTTTAGTCTTATCGGATTCGCTCTTGTAGTAGCTTATACCGTTGACCAACGCAGTAACATCTTTGTCACTGCGTATTGCAAATATTTGATTTTTACTCATTTTACTTAAATTTATTGATTTTATAATATACAACTTTATAATGGTCTTTTATAATACTTTTTAGTATGTTAAGACCTTTCTCTGGAGTATTTTTATACTCTTTTAAATTACTAGGGGACACATCTACAGTATATGTTAAGTAGTATATCTCATTAAATATACTTCTAAGCATATTGTTAATAGACTTTATACAATATCCGTTGACAGAAAAGTTATCTGGAGCATATGGAATACCGTAGTATTCTAGTAGCTTCTTAACTTCTACTTCCATCTTACCTTCTTTGTACTCTTCTCCCATATCTCCTCTTCTACGTGTATTAAAAATAGGGTCTACTTGACCATAGTTTTGTATTGCACAAGTTTTTGTAAATATCCCTTCAAAGGATTTAGGAAATATGTTAGTGTTCTCTATTATAGTATTAAGATGTTTATAGAAATTGTTAAAAGTTTCAGCCTCTTTAAACGAAGTTATCCAATTGTAATTCTTAATAATGTACTCCTTTATAGATAATGCACCCATGTTAGAATAATGTTTAACATGACTGCCTGCTATCTTGTGTATTTGTACACGCTTTTTACCAATTTGTAACACGTCTCCACGTCTATCCATTCTACCACCCATATAAGAAAATATATAACTAAACTTATCTAGAATATCTATTTCGTCTTGTGTACCATATATAATAGTAGTACCAGAATTTATTAATTCTTCTACCGCTACATAGGTAGTACTAAGTTTTTTATATGTAATATCAGACTGACTATCTCTATGATAATATCTTTCATAGTGAGGTATTCTAGCACATACAGCACCTCTAGGTGCTTTTGTTTTAACTCTAGTAGCTACAACTGGTTTATAAGACTCAGGTACAACTATCTTGTCATAGCTTTGTGTGTTATCTTTTATATATTTTAACAACAAAGGTTTGACTATCTTATAGTCTTCTTGTGCGTCTTTATACCAATTGCTTTTATTCCAGTCGGGCTCTTGTTTAGCTTCTACACATACAAAAGTACCAGATTGAATTACTTCATCATGAATATAATTACTCTTCAAGGAACTAAGCTTGTCTGCTTTTCTAAACCAATGATCTAGATCATAGTTAGTAAACAAAGTGTGAGCTTCATTGCCATACTTCTTTAAATTTCTCTGACCGTCTATAATTCTATAAGTCTTTAAAACTAATGATAGCATGTTTTGATCTACAGCAACTCCCCATGGAGCAAACTTAGGACGATCTGCACTTCTCATAGTAAAACTAATATCTATAGTATATTCTCCTACAGGTAGTTTAATTATATTACTATTTCTATGATTACAGTCTATAAAGTACTGTCTAAAATCTGTTACTTTATCCCAGTTAGTCTGGTACATATCTATAAGCTCTTGTCTAGCTAGCTTATACTTGTCTTTTATTGCTTTGATAGTTCTATCATTATACTCAATGCTTTCACGAGACATAGTTACGTCTATCTCACCGATATCAAACTTAAGAGCAATTGTAGTTCTATTCCAATAATTACAATACATACTATCATCTTGAGTATACTCACTTAATTCAGCAAGAGATTTATCTAGAGGATAACTTACACCGCCAAGACATATAGATAGATTATACTCAGTGTTATTATCAGTAGAGGCAATCCAATGTTTACCTTGAATGACTTTGTAATCACGATCTATATCTAGTCCTATATAACGAATGTTACTAAAAAATCTAAGCTGATGTTTACACTCATCCTTAAACTTTTCTTCGTCTCCTGCTCTAACTGGTAGAATAACAGTAGTACCATTACGTTCAGTTGATTTCTCTTGCTTTAATAATTTGATTACAGGTACTTCTTCTCCTCTATGTACTACATAGTTGTATGATATACCACCATATATGGTGTTAACCTCAAATACATCAGTGTAAGCTAGAGGACTCTTTGCACCTATACCAAATCCACCAATCTCATTATTTGTATCTCTCTTGGTGGAGGAGAAATACTTGGAATATATATCCTTGATTCTTTCAGGGCTTAGACCAACACCCACATCCTGGAAGCTAATCTTACCGTTCTTTCCTGTCAAAGGATCTGCTGGTACCATAGTAATGACAACGTCATCTTTTATATCAGCTTCTCTATGAGAGTCAAAACAGTTAGAAGTTACCTCACGAACGATAGAACCAATCTTGTTAGAATATAAGGTGTCAGAGAAACCTCTGAATAATATACCTATATTCTTTTTATCTATTCCAAAGTCTATACTTTTATTCACAGTTCCTACACTCTGAATATCAGAATTACTTACTATTTTCATAATTGTTTTACTTAAATTGTTTTACTTAAATTTCACTGTATTATTTCCTACATGAACAAAGTCATGCCCGCACTTTTCACAATTGGCTTCATTAGTTTTCCAGTTAAAAACTAGATAACTCTTGTAACAATTAGGACACATTATTGCTGGTGTCTTATTGCTAGTCATCATAGGTTCTTCTGGTATATTCATGCCTGCTTGATCTCTAGCTTCTTGAGCTGCTTGTTCTTGCATTTCAATAAACAGTTGTTTCATTTTACCCATTATTTTCTATTTTAATGTCATATTTAATTTCTGTTTGAGGGTCTGGTATCTCTATATCTAAACTACCTACCGCCCAGTTTCTTACATTATCTAGATACTTAACAAATTCATCCGTAGACAATTGTTTAGTAGACTTTGATAATGTCCCTAATACCTCACCATCACCAGAAACTATATCGTCTCTTAGAAAATTAGATCTAAGAAACTGATGTACATCGTCTCTAGTCAATGGACTGGTAACACTATGATCATCAATATCAGTACGAGTATACCCAAGCTCAATGAATCTTTCTCTAATGAGATGTACAACTACACCCCAATAGTACCTATTCTGAGGATTGGTACGCTTGTTCGTTTTATTGATGGTTATCTCTACCACTTTCTCATGGTAGGTATTCAGCTCATCGTTTACTACGAGAGGCTGATCCGGTATAATTCTACCGCTGCTAATCTTCGCTATAAAATTCATCATAAAAATTATGTTTTAATACTTCATCACGTTCTTCTGACTCTATTATAAATACTAGCTTACGCTGTGATTCATTATCAACAGGCACAAATTCTGGTGCTGCTGACTTTGTAACATATCTAATATCATCATCAGGTATGATTCCTTTCTTTACTAATAAATCCTGAAAACACTTGTTATAAAGCCACTGGTTATCTAAATCCCAGTTTGCTTGCCTTATTGTATCATGCATTTTCAATGATATTCTTATAGGTAAATTCTCTATAGGTTTTAAATCTTTTATATGTGGTATAAAAGAATCCTTTACAGAGTTTACAACCTTAGATCTTATATGTGGACTCATTCTTGCATTATATAATGCTTGTCCGTTTATAGTAAGATACTTTGGTTTACCAATAGTTCTTGGATTTGCAACAACAAACTCACCGTTTGCGTCTATCATTCTACCTCTAGAATCAAAACTATTATTTTTATATTTTTTAGGTATTTTACCACCTCGTTTATAATATTTGATTCTTCTGGCTTTTGATATCATTACCTTCTTTAAAAATAAAGGTATACTTATTTCTATTTTATCCATGGAAATTTCTTTTTTGCTTGTGCAACTAAGTTTAATGTAGACTCTAGTCCATGCGTGCGATAGTAATCAGATATATCCTTTGCTCTATAGTCTATACTACCAAACCTACCATTCGTTAGAAACATAGGTTGAGCATTGTACTTTCTAAACAGCACGTTAGCCATCTTAATACCAGGTAGATCAAAGTCCATAAAAGAAAACAAATGTTGAAATCTTGTAGACAAGTCTTCAATATCTTTATCTTCTATTTGTACAACCTCAGATGCAGGAGCACATGCTATTATACCAAGATTACGAAGACACATAACATCCTTCATAGACTTGGTAATAATCAAATATGATCCTGAAGGAGGAAGTTGATCCATACCCTGCCAGCTATTAAAATTAGATATCCATCTAAATGCATTCCGCTGAGGCATATATATTTTATACTTGCCTACACCAAATCTATATGCATAAGCTAAATCACTCTTAGCTCTAGAATATATGACTTTGGTATTGTAGAATACTATTTCACATGGATACACATTATACATATCTAGTGTACCTCGGTTGATTCCATACGATGACCAATACTCTCTATCATGTTGATCCCAATGTCTTACCTTTATTTGTATTACAGACTCTTTGGGTTCTAACTTAATTTTAGAATACTCTTGTATCTTACCAACACTTACTACACCTCTACCATTAACAAGATTAAAATCCTCTGCACATCTATGTAGTGCTTCTTGATAATTAAGACCATACTTATATTGTATTATCTTAATCCAATCACCACTAAATCCTTGAGCCCAGTCTTTGAAGTAAATAGTACCATTACCATTTGCCCAAAAACTACAGGAAGGATTATTATCTCTTCGCAAAGGAGATCTAACACTCTTGTTATTAACACGTATGCCCAAGTAATATTCTAATATTTGTACTTGGTCTAATCTATCTAGTATAAACTCTTTAGTTACAACTGGATTTAAATTATACATACTATTATATTTAATAAGAAAAGGACACCGTTAGGTGCCCTCTTCAATTATAAAACTAAATTAAAAATTTAAACTAAACTTATGTCACGAAAACATAAATAAAGATACAAGTTTACCAGAGATCACCTTCAGAACCAGATGATTCTTTAGTTATTTCTGCTTCACTTGTAGGTGCTGCCGCATTTAAGTTATCTCTAGAAGAGATAGTTAAATTGACATCACTATCTTGAGATAAGATAAAAGGTTGTAGAGGACGCTGAGGGAACTGTAAATACTTACCCTGTTTGTCATATACACACTTTATCTTAAACTTCAGACCTTCATATGAGTTACCAACAAGATCTATAACGTTCTTGCCAAGCTCATCCCATGTAGCACCTTGTAACATTGCCTTCTCTTTTGGAACAAAAGCACACAATATATGAAATAACGACTCACCTACATTACGTAGTAAGTCTTTGTGTAATTGTTCGGGTGTAGAAGACCAAGGTCTACCAGAAGATGCAGCGTTCTTAGCTGACTCTTTGAGTCTATCTAAGGATGTAACTTCCATATAAGTCTGTGTAAATTTAGCACCTTCATCATCTTGGAAGTAAAATCTAATTACATTACCTCCTGTGCCATCTTGTCTTAGAGTGTCGAACGTTACGTCTACTAGACTAACATTCTCATTAATACCAGCATTCATTAGTTTGTAGTTGCTAGTATTAGGTTGTGTTTCTACTAATTTGTACATAAAAATTGATTTAAAATTATATTAAAATTGTATATGCAATATACAAAATTAATCTGATTTGTATATTCTTTTCCACTCAAAATCAAAGATCTTTCCGGCTAGATGAGGTAGTCTAGTACCTGCTTCAACTTCATCAGAAGACTGAAATGATATAAGCAGTTTGCCTTGTGACTCACTTCTATATACAAATCCAATAGCGTCAGATTTAGCCATGACATAATTCTTTAATTTTCCTGATAAATCTAGAGAGCTAACATTAACTTCTACTGAGTCCGTACCAATGATAGTTTTCTTTCTGTGTCCTATAATAATAACTTGTTCACAGCATTCCATAAGAGCACTAATCATATTCATGACTCGTGTTCTTACTTGATTATAACCATCACCAAACGGGATTTTAGCATAGCTTTCTACATTATTTGCAATTGCTACGTCCTTCTCGAACCACGCAACCACATTATCAATAGTATCAAGAGCAATGTAATCATAATTGTTACCTTCTTTTAGTGCTTTTACTGCTGCCTTTAGTTCAGATGTGTTGTTAACTTGCAGTTTCATAGCATCTACATACTTCGTGCCCTTTTCTGTATCAATAATTAAACAGTTATCTAATTTAGATAACATCGTTGTCTTCCCTACTTTTGACTGTCCAAAGATAGTTAACAGTGAGGGGTTTACTGTTTTTGATTTAATAACTTGTGTGGGTAATTCCATTTTTTATTTTATTTTAATTTAAAAAAGTTTCTCTTCGTAGGTGTCAAATCTACCGTGCTGTAGATTATTACGCAATCTTGTCAGTCCTGCTGTGCCTGTTCTATTCTTTAGACAATGCAGAGCTACAAGATCAGTCGTAGGAAATCTCTTCTTACCATAGTATTCTAAGTTAAGAAGTGCCGGTTGATGCAGTACCATAACTACATCAGCTGAATGATAGATCTGTTTGCTACCGTGTATATCTGTTTTTGTAGGATAATGCAAAGACGGATTTGTAGGATCCCTACGTTCTTTCGATTCCATCTTGTCATTCATCTGTCCAACCAGTATATTACAAGTACCAAATTCTTTTCGTACTTGTATAAACATCTTGCCTAGTTCTGCAAGAGATTGTATTTCATTCTCTCCTGCAGTTGGTGTAACTAGTAAGGTGTGATCAAGAGATACAACTACTTTACTATCTTTGAATTCATTACAGAAGTCATTAATAGTAGCATATATTCTATCTCTAGTAGAGGGGGTCTCAACATAATAGACATTATTATTCTTCATCCTAGAGTATGTTTCTCTAATAAGATCAAGCTCTTCCATGCTTAGAGGCTTGTCAGATGATACTAGTTTTCTATAGTCAACATCATTCAGTTGTGATATCTTTCTAATCATTTCATCTTTGGCGTGCATTTCAAAACTAAAGTGTAATACTTTTATGTCTTGATTACCTAAATAATACGATGTAAAGTCTGTGTGCAACATGTTGACAAAGAAAGACTTACCATGACCTGATGCTCCAGCAAGAAAATATGTTTGTCCAAAATGAAAACCACCAAGTAGCATAGTATTTACTTTCTGCCACCGTGTAGCAAGAAAGGGTCTCTTGTTTAGAGCTCCTTCCTCTAGGAATTTATCGGCTTCCTTTATAGCCTGATCTGCTGTCTTTATCTGAAGACTAGTAAATCTTTTCGTTTGGAGATTCGAATCCATCTGTATCTGTTTTCATAAGTTCTAAAATAGTTTTCCATTGCTCTGTCTCTATCCACTTCTCCATGCCCATAGTAATCAGATGATTATCTTTTGCATAGTCTAGACATTTCATGACTTTCATATGCAGAGCTCTTCTTGTAGCAATCTTTTTCTTATAATAATTACGTGTGCGCATCGTAGCATTACGACCGGGTAATCTCTTACTATCTACATATATATGTACAGGATACGCTTCAAAGAACTCTTCGTATGCAGCACTTGCGTCTGTATTGTAAAGATCTTTTATAAACTTATCTGTAACTGTATAGTTATCAGCAAGAGATGATTTGGAATTGGGATTATCATCAATAAGATAACCCCTTTCTACCATATCATGTAACTCAGATGTAGAGAATCCACCCTCCATATGTACATACTTATATAAGGATGCATAATCATTCTCATATACTATGTACAAAAACAAAAACTGTGATGGACTTAACCCGTGTTTAGTCAGGAAGTCCACGTATTGTGCGGGTGTTTCTAAAATCATTCTTCTACGTTTAAATAATTAAGTGACGCTTGTCCTAGATGATGTTTCATATCATCTATGCAACTTACGTTTATAGTATTGACTGTTTTCTTCTGTCTAGCCTTCAACCATTTCTCGTCTTGCGAGTCACGAATATACAAATTTACAATAAGTCCTGTCTTACCAGGAGCCCATCGTATTGCTCTACCCGTACGTTGAAGATCTTGTCTAGAAGTAGACGTACCGCTGCATATAATTGCAAGAGTAACATCTTGTATATCAAAGCCCTCATCTAGAGCTCTCGCTGTAGATATAACCTTGATATCTGATCTGTCATCGTTGAACTGTTCTATAGCCTTTATCTTAGCATACTTACCCATTTTAGAGTGATATGATATCGCCCATGGATAGCATGCTTTAGTTAGCTCATCAGCAAACTTGACAGTCTCAGAGAAAGTTATTGTCTTTACATCAAATGTATCAATCAATTCCTTAGCAATCTGTATCTTAGAAGGATGGTTGTATAGGAAAGTCTTCCTTAAACGCATATTCTTAGACCAATTGACTGCAGCACTCATTATACCTTTAGGATCATATCCTGTTCTAGCAGCGTAGTGCTCTCTGAATTCTTGGCTTTGTAAGCATTTCATAGCAGTCTGAAAGTTGAAGTCAAACCACTTAAAATACTTATTAAAGCTATCGTGCATAGTTTCATACTTGAATCTCTCTTTATCATCAAGTTCAATACCTAAATTAAATATCTTAAAGTCTGATACATAGCCCATAGATAGAGCTTCTTGCATAGAAACAGTATCTATAACAGGACATTGCTGTTCTATTATGTAATGTTTCTTATCATTACGCTCTAACGTAGCTGTAAGACCAAGGATATATTTGTAGAAGATCTTTGTAAATACATTTCTAAACACATCAGATGCGTAGTTATGTATTTCATCCAGAATCAATAGATCTGCTGTTCTAGTGGCTTTTACACCGGTGTTTACTACCATAATAGTAACGTTGCACAGCTCCATTTCATTAATCCTATTGACCCACTGATCTCTTAGGTATCTTGTAGGTACTATTACTGTTGTACTTGCCTCTGGTTGCTTCTTATTCATTTGTTGTATGATAAGACAGGCTACATATGTTTTACCGAAGCCTGTTACAGCCTCTAACGTACCTTTATAACCATTAGCTTTCCATATATCTATTGTTTTCTGTTGTCTTATTAATCTTGTTTTATCTATTTTCATCTATATACTTATTTAAGATACGAAATTTTAGTGTCATATCAAATTAAACTATTGGTTCAGGTTTATGTATTAAATATACATATGCAGCTCCTGTATCTTCATCTTCATCTACTAAATATTCAGCTGTAGCTATATAGTCAGGAAAGAAAGAATTAAAAGTATCTAAATCTACCTTATCCCAATAACCAAACCGTATATACAGAGCTTTATCACTGTGTACACCTATCTCAAAGTCATCTGAACCGTACCATTGTTCTATTTTCTTAAAAACTGTAAAATCTATTCTCATTTTTGCCACTGTTTAGAAATGTTTGTATCTGATTTCAATAATCCGTTATCAATTATAGTCAGTGCAGCAGATTCCATTGTCTCTCTTAGAATATTAGACCATTGCTCAGCAAAGTCCTTGTGACATATTGTGTCTATCTGATCATGCACTGTCATAATTAATTTAACCGGATATTTATTATCGTGAATAATATCACGCAACTTATAAAGAGCAAGTTTAGTCATGTCTGCACCTGTACCCTGTATAGGGGTATTCTTGGATGCACGTTCTATGCTACCAAGTATTGCAAAATCAGTATCCTTGCCATTCCAGTCCTCAAACCAACGGATACGCTTGTAAGGAGCAAAAGTCCTAATATGACCGTTGTCTTTACCATAGTTACCTAGATTAGTAAGAAACTTCTTAATAGCAGGAAACACAGTAAAGTATTTCTTGATCATAGTTTTAGCCTCTTTTACAGGTATACTAAGTGTATCTGCAAGTTTGAACTCACTCATACCATAAGCTAGACCGAAGTTGATAGACTTTACAGCTGTACGTAATCTCTTACGTTCAACTGCGTTGCCTTCAGCATCTTTCCATTTCTTATCAAATATGAGTTCTGCACATATAGAGTGAAGATCCGCTCCTTGTTCTAATGCTTTCAACCATACAGGATCACCAGATCCGTACGCAATAATACATAACTCCTGTGATGAAAAGTCAGAAGATACAAATACATCGTTCTTATCTTTAGGAACAAATGCATTTCTATATGTATTACTGCTAGGAATCTGTTGCATGTTTGGTTTTCTTGAAGATACTCTACCAGTATTTAGTATCTGTTGAAAAGATGTATGTACTTTACCATCTTTATGTAGATACTTGTAGAAATCTTGACCATACGCATTATATAATTTACTCTGCTCTTTGAAATGTATATACTTTTCTATTATCGCATGTGTGTTCTTGTATGTAGCGATAAGTTTAGCATTTACACTGTCAAGCTCAGGTATTATTACCTTAAATAGTTTGAGTACTTGTGAGGGTGAGGACCATAGAATATCTGTTTGTCTAAGATCACTCGAAGGAGTAAACATATCAGTCTGTAGTTCTTTTATTCTAAAGTTATCAAACTGATCCTCTTGTGCAATAAATTTGTCGAGCTCTAGTTCTGTTTTCTCAAGCTCAACACCAACGGCAATAGTATTCCTACTCCATTTATCCTTGTCAAGATATATACCGTTGTATTCCATGTCAGCAAATGCTAGACATGCTTTGTTCTCAAGTTCGAGAACATTCAATAAATCAAGATCAGACAACATTACAAGCTGTTTTTGTCTAAGTTCTATTAGATACTGTGTGTCATCCATAGCATAGACAAGTTGTATTTTTGTAAAATTACCTTTATGATTTATAAAAGAAGCACGTGCCTCTTTGCTTAGTGTAATCTCTAGATGTCTGTCTAATACAACATCCAAAGAATACTTTATACTTGCTTTACCACAGTGTATAAGCTGATCAGCAAGCATTGTATCGTGTATATTTTCACATCTTATACCGTTTGCTAACAAAAACTTGTAGTCAAACTTTGCGTTGTGAAATATTTTTATAACCTTCTTACTACTAAACATAGGAGCAAGAGGTGTAATGTCTACATTTCTGCAGTCTATAATGTAATTATGCTCTTCTGAAGATATTTGTAACAACAGTAACTTATCATCATACCAATGAAAGCCTGTAGTCTCAGTGTCAACAGCCACTACATCACACTGTTTAAGGTGTGATATAGCTTCGTTGATATTGATTATTCCAAACCCTTCATAAGCACTTTGTGACTTACTATTAGTTATCAAATAATTCATAATTTACTCATTTTTAAGTAGTAGGTATAATGCTATTAGATACACAATACCTGTTATTAACGCTAACATATCTCAAATCCTCCAGATTGATAGCAGAAGTTAGCAAAATCTCTGACATTTTCAACAGAAAAAGGATAAGAATCTGACCAGTCTTTCTCTGCTTGCAGTTTATCCCACATTTCTTTCTCTTTTTTAGGATAATCCATAGGAGCTATAAACTCCTCTCTTTTATCCTCTAGTTCTTGATCAGAATAACCAAGTTTAATATACTTTTGTTGATTCTTTTCTATAACTATTTGTTTTATAATCTCACATTTGTCTTCTATCTCCTTATTATGTTTCTTAGCTGCTTTAGCTTTAACATTTAACTCTTCTTCATGTGTCTTAGCATGCTTAGAGTCTATTAGTTCATGTAACTTAGTAGCTATTCTCATAGAAGTTTCTTCATCTATTTGATAAGCACTGTTATGATGTCCAGACTCCCAGTCTTTTTCACTTAGACAATTAGTATAATTATAAATGTAGTCCCATAAGGGTCTCCACCACCATACATTGTTTCTGAAATAATGACCAGGAACTTGTGATTCATAATAATCTATTGACTTAAAATAGATATCTTTTTCTTCCTCAGTATGCTCGTTAGACCAGTCAATCGTTGGTTTAACAAGCTTCTTAGGATTGTGAGGATTCAATCCATATATATCAAAACCCATAATTTATTTAATTTAGTTTTAGTGAAACTTAACAGCGTGTGAACTTTTGCTTTTTAGCATTCCAACACTTCTGTGATTTATAATATTTCTTCTTAGATTTACACATTCTCTGTGAAGCACAGGATGACACTAGAAAGAGTCCTGTTAATAACGTAGCTATTAACGTTAATTTACTTATCCTTCTCATAATTCTTTATTTTTTTATTTAACTTATTTATCTCTTTATTCTTTTCATCTATAACAGAGCTGAGGCGAGTGATTTCTGTTTCCATCGCCTCTATTCTGTCTAGATGGTATTTACTATTATCTACCATTTGAATCGTCTTAAATTTTGTGAATTAAACGTCCATGTGTATGTATATATTGGTCCTTCTTCTTTCATATCAAACCACACATCACCGTCTTGAGGATCAATAAGTATATGCTGTTCTTGTGCAGGCATATACGATTGAGCTAACATAAATACTTTATGTCCTGTCTCATTATGTATAGCTACATCTATTACGGTAACTGCATGTCCAGGAAAACCTCCTTGAACAAATACATCACCCGGTTGCATATCAGTTATTGGAATAGTATCTGTTTCCAAATTTTCCAATGACCATGTGCCAGCATATATCCACATATGTTCCATATATCTGAAGAATGTATTGTAATCAGATATAGTTATATTATTATCTCGAAGCCAACCCCAGTAACTGACATAAGTTCCATCTGTATAATGAAATCCTATCTCTGATTCTCTGTTAGACTCCCATAAATAATATGCTCTTAACCAAAATGCTGCGTCAGCACATTGATGTAAGTCTTTGTTACCTATCTCGTAAGTAAATGTTGCAGCGTATGTTCTGCCTTTGCCTTTTACAATACCACCATTGTGATATCTAGCATAACCTGTATGTATAGGTAGATTGTATAACCATAATGAATACTCATCATAGTTCTTTCGTTTGTAATCCTGTGGAGTATCAAACTCATCTAATATCGTTGTATACTTATTCTCATAGTTGTATTGTTGAGCGTATGAACACTGAGTTGCAACAGCTATAAGTAAGACTGTTATTATTAATCCAACTATAGATACAAATGTAAACTTATATTGTTCTCTAAGTTTTCTTTTACTCCGACCTTGTCTATACTTTATGTCGTTAGTATCTGTAACTTGTAGAGTACCTATTTTTCTTTTTCTTTGCATGTCAAAAAATTTATATGATTATAAAATAGAGGAAGGCACCGGAATAAATCTTACTTAAAGACCAGTGCCTTACACTCTATCTCTCGCACACCAAACTAATATTATTCAGCGAACGAATCTTCATTAACTACTTCCTCAACAGAAACCTTAGCTGCTTCTTCGATTTCTTGGTGCTCAGCGGCAACATTGAAATCTTTAGCAGAGTTACCAGCCAATTCTTGACCAGCATCTCTTATCATCTGATTAACAGCAGACTGAAAATTAGCATCGGATTCTAAAGCAGGAACAAAACCAGTATATGTATTTACTGTTCTGGACTCACCATTCTCGTCAGTGATATCATAATCAGCGACTTGTGCAGTGTAAATAGTACCTGCAACAGCTTGACCTTCCTTAGCATTATACATATAGTGTCTAGTACCATCTAGATAAGACTCTTCCCAGACACATTTCTTAGTTGTCTTTGGAGCAGCCATAGCTAGTACAGACTCACCTGTAGCAGGGTCAACGACCTCTCTAAACCCAGGTGTTTCAAACGTAATAACTTTGTAGTTATTACCGTTACGATCCTCAATCGGATCACTGATAGATTGAATTCTAACAATACTCATAATTAATAATAATTAAAATTAATTGGCTACTTTGAAAGAGGTAGTAACCGTTGACCTCATAAAATAATCTTGTAACTGTGATATCATAGACTCATCACGAAACAAAAATGCTTCCTTGATTTGATTATGCCACTTGTTTGGATATGACTTCAGTAGTTTATTATATCTGTCGTCTTCTATTTTAGCAACATGAAACTGTCCAGTCTCTATGTTACGAAGCATAGATGCTCCATCGTGCGAATAAAACATGATTTATTGGTTTAAAAAATTGATTTAATTAATCTCCTCTGTACCGTATGTTGGTATAGGAGTTCCGTTATCATCAAAGTCTAAGTTGACTAAGATTTCTTTACACATAATGATCTCACCATTGGACACAAAGTCCCCTTGGTAGTTCCATTTGTATTTATCTATGTCCCGTTGTGAGAGCTTGCGACTAACTCTCATTGGGAATTTACGTGTACCATGTTCAGTTTGAACAGTCGCCTGATACCAGATTCGTTCGTTATATGCCATGAGTCATATAGAACCAGATTAGAAATAAGATAAAACCTCCGAAGATAAATACTCGGCTCAAAAATTCTTTGACCTTTGACCACCAGAGATTATGTTTATATACTTCTACATATAAATTGGGATATTTATACAAAAAGTCCTCCCAAGATCTAAACGTTTCTATTTCTATTGTCGTCTTGAGCTTGAAGTGAACGCATATTATACCTGTAGGTAACGCCTTGATATCTGTTATATGCTTTTTCATAATAGTGTATTGATTAAGATGTCTACTATGAACACACGATATATCCCGAATGATATACCTGTCAAGGCTAATGTAATAAGACAACATACCCATACATTAACAGTAATGGATAGATACTTATTAGGTATTGTACTATTTATATCTTGTATTATTTGTAGATAACACGTTTTATAAATGTAATAAATAGATTTAAATATTGATTTCATTGTAATAATTGTTATAAAGTTTGATGTAATTTGTAAGCACATATTGTAGACTAGCTTACAATTTAGTCTATATAATATAATAGTATGATTGTAGATTGGGTTGGATGATAGGTAGAAACCTAGACGATAGACCTAGTCTATACACAAACAACCACCGTTTGTTGTTGGAGGTTATGTAGGTAATACAATTAGATTGTATACAATCATATACTAAAACCTAAACACCTGTTACTATTCTTCACAGGTGTAGGTATGATGACTTATACAGCCAACTCTTCCCTTGTGCTATACAAGTTCACAGTCGCAATAGCTATCATCTCATCAGGATTTTCTTTGTCCTGAACCTCGAGCACATTGAACTCATCTAGTTTCCCGTCCTTCGACTTGTTACCAATGGGTAGTGTATGCCAATCATCTTCACTACCTTCATCGAAAGTAGATGTAGTAAAACTGACAAATGCACCAGCAGGTCCGTCAACTATTCTGACAAACTTGCCACCTTGTGCTCTTACATAATCTAATAATTTCATTATATGTAAGATTTATTTAATAATATGTACCAATTCTTATAGGGGGGTACTTAACCCGCAAGATTTACTGGGGGAGGTTTACACTAGGTGGTCTCTGTAAACATACCTAGGGGGGTTTTATATATAGGAATGCACCCCCAGGGAAACTTTTATTTTATTTTGTAGATGCGCGTGAGTAAGTATAACATTGGGTGCAACGAAAAGTTTAAAGGATATGCTGCTTTTTCTCAGACGACTTGCTTTGCACGATCCAACAAGAGTGGTTACTTGAAGTTTAGCAGCTTACAGATCTGCGACTGAGGAAACAAAGATTATAAATAAATTTGACTTTACAAAAGGACCATGTCTTACATTATATAGAGACTTTATTTTATTTTTACTATATTTGATATATAAAATAGATATATTATGTATGAAACAAATGCATTTGAGAGTGAGATATTTGATTATTGCAGGAAGTTAAATAAAGAAATACAAGAAGCAGTGGTGTTATTGAAGACCCATGGATATGTGGTCTATGAAAAGGGTAAAAAGAAATAATAAAATTTTTAAAACGACCTCTATAATTGGTAGAGCTCAGGAGCAAGTCGATGCAATGAATCTCCTGATAGCTCAGGGATACACTATCCTTGATTTAGAGGGAAATTTTTTGAACAAAGAGACACTTGATATGCCACAAGAAAGCTATCATGGGTCTAGACCTCGGTATGATTACGTTAATATATACCAGAGAAAGAAAAAGTCTCTATAAATAGACTCACCTATGAGAACTTTTTTATTTGATATATATTATTAATACATTTGAGTGTAAAGTAACAATAAATCAAATGGACATAGTTAAACCAGGAGTAGAGTATAAAGCAACCGACTTCGCAGACAACAAAAAATTTCAAACAATTAAATTTACCGAAAAGCTAGATGGAAAGTTCCAGCCAGGAACCACCAATGAAGAGATAATTAATATCTTAATAGATAGATTTTATAGTTTACAAAAGAAAAATTTTTCAGCGGAGAACCAATGTATTATACTTCTCCTTAAAAATGTAAGGCAGTTAGTTGCAAAACGTCTGTCTAGAAAAATAGAAAAAGTTATAAAGTATAATGAAAGTACAGATACCAACAAGTAGTGAAAGATTCCTCCAGGATTATTTATACACTGTAAATGGAATTTTAAAACTGACCAAGACGGAAATTAAAGTTTGTATGGAGCTCGTTAAAACAAATATAAACGATCCTTGTTCTATATCTAATAGAAAGCAAGTAGCAAAAAATTTGAAATGGGGCAGAGCTATACTTAACAACTCTATCAAAAGTTTAAAAGACAAGAAGGTCTTAGTTTATAATAAAGACAGTAAACCTAAGTACACCTTTCATCCTATAGTTTATAATTATAAAAATGCCGATTCGGTTAATTTTGAATTTATAATGCAGGATGGTGAAATACTTTATTGATGTCAGGGTTGTTGGGTTAGAAAATGTATATGCATTTATTTCTATGCAAGAAGTACAGTTTCATGCTAGAGACGTATCTTTTGAGTATGATTTACTAATGCCGTCTGATGAGTTTGATACATATATTGTTAGATGTTGGATTAATCCAGCAGATATTGTAAATTTAGGTTTAGAAGATGGCTCGTAAAGTAGTAAATAATTATTATAAAAAAGTTAGAAAAAAAAGACCAGGTGTTCATTCTAAGAACAGATTTACCAAACAAAAAGGAGGTAAATATTATGATGGACCTAGGTACAGAGGACAAGGAAGATAATAAACAGTATGGCAAAGAATAAATTAAAACAAGAAATATATAAAGAAATAAAGGAGGAGATGGGTGGAAACATAGAAGAGATTGAGAGCATATGTGAATCTCAGTTTCAGTTTCTAGCATATACGATGAGTAAGGGAGAGTTTGATGGTGTAAGATTATCGTACTTTGGTAGGTTCCATGTAAATCCAAATAGACTTAAAAATTTAAATCATGAGGCTTTTCAAAGAAGACAACTTCAACATAGTGATTGATCCGGAAGCTAAAATCATTCCAGAATTTAAAAAAATAATAACAAGTGATAAAGACAGAAAAAAACGTAACGCACACAGAGAACTATCCTATATTTACTTCATGTGCGACTATAGATCTCCCTACTCAATATATCCTAAAGAAGAGAGAAAACAAAGACTTATCAAAGACTTACAATTTAACGAAGACACTCCAGTCACCAAACTCGTACAGATGGGCATGGACAAGTACAATGAACTTCAGCGTACACCAACAATCACCAGCCTCAAAGCAATCAAAGAAGGACTCTTAACTTCTGCTAGAGTCATAAACGCATTACGATCACAAATAGAAAACTCTCTAGATCTTGTAGATGGAGAGGAAGATAAAGACATTGGTAACATAATGAAAGATGTTACTAAACTACTAGAGGTGTCTGAGAAATTACCTAAAGCAATAGATACAATAAATGCTTTAGAAGAAAAAGTTAAAAAAGAACAAGCTAATGAATCTAAGATTCGTGGCGGTGGAACTAAAGGAATGTTTGAAGACTAATGGCAAAAATTAAATTTAATACTAATTCTAAACTTAAATGTATCTGTGGACACAAGTTACGTATCACAGATGTAGGTGAGGATGGTATAAAGTTTGAGAAATTTTGCCCACAGTGTGGACGTACGACTCATGTAGATGATAAAGGAAATGAATCTGGATCAGAGTTTGTACCATATGGAGCTGCACATTTTATATATGATAAGGATATAACCAAAAACTTTAGTGGTACAATAGAAAGAGAAAATGATCTAAAAGGATTACAAGGGTATTGTCATCACCAATATGAAAATGGAGAAAGCTTTTATCTAGTAATATCTAGAATAAAAGAAGACGGCAGCGTAGAAACCATAAAAAAAGACTACACAAAAAAATAATGTTTGTAAATACACGGGAGTTTAGCAGAGAAGCACAAAAGTTTGTAAGATTAGGCTATTATTGCGAAGATCCACCAGGTAGCGCACCTTTTTATGAGTATTGGACAGAGCAACTTAGACGATGTAAAGAAGGATATACAGTGGGAGACACTAGAATTACAGGACATCACTACTTTTATCTAAATTTTTGCAGAATAAAACTAACAGAACAGATAGGAGAACGCAAAGCTGGACTAAAAACTGTATCATTCCCTAATTTTTGGGACGGAGACTATCATTATTTTAATGCATTAGAGGATGCTGCGTCTAAAGGACTGCATCTTATAGTAGCAAAAGCTAGACGTAAAGGATTTAGCTACAAAAATGCTGCCATATCTGCTAATTTGTACAATACAACTAAGAATTCTTACACATTGTTGTGTGCTCACGACAAAAAGTACCTATATCCTAAAGGTATTATGACAATGGTCACTGATTACATGAATTTTGTAAACGAACACACCGGATGGCAAAAAAGGAGGCAAGTTGTAGACAAGATAAACCATAAGAGAGCAAGTTATCTACAGTATATCAATAAACAAGCCATAGAAAAAGGATATAAGTCAGAGGTAGAAGCAATTACTTTCAAAGACAATCCAGATGCTGCAAGAGGTAAGGATGCATCACTAGTTATATTTGAAGAGTGTGGTGCATTTAATAATTTAAAAGCATCCTATTTAGCAACACGTCCTTGTGTTGAGGATGGTGGTGTAGTAACTGGACAGATTGTTTTATTTGGTACAGGTGGTGATATGGAAGGTGGTACAATTGACTTTGAGTCTATGTTTTACAATCCAGAAGCATATGATCTGTATCCTTTTGATAATGTATGGGATGAAGGAGGAGAAGGGAGCACATGTGGTTTTTTCTTTCCATCGTTTCAAAACAAAATAGGTTACATGGATGAGAATGGAAACTCTTTAACCAAAGCTGCTAAGCAAATAGAAGAGGCTAAAAGAGAACAGCTCAAAAAGGAAGCCAAAGATGCAAATACACTAGATAAGTATGTTACAGAGTATCCTTGGATGCCTAGAGAAGCTTTCTTACAACAAAGAGGTAACATGTTTCCTGGAGGAGCACTAGTAGCATGGCGTAATGAATTAATGCGTACAGGACTACATACTAAAATGGCAGTAAATGGTATGTTAATAGAAACAGATAAAGGAATAGTATTTAGACCTAGTGATAAAGTTAGACCTGTTATGAAGTTTCCACATAATAAAACTGATAATATTTCTGGATGTGTTGTAGTATATCAATCTCCTGATGGATCTGGATCAGATATACCAGATGATCTATACTTTATAGTACATGACCCGTATGCAAGTGATGGATTCGGAGCTTCATTAGGTGCAGCTTATGTTATTAAACGAATCAATCCACATTCTAAACCAGATGATATGATTGTAGCATCTTATGTGGGTAGACCAGATACTCAGGATGAATATAACTATAATTTATTTCTGTTAGCTAGATATTTTAACGCAAGGATTGGATTTGAAAATGATAGAGGTGAAGTTATACCCTATGCAAAAAGACATAAGCTACTAAATTATCTTATGCCAGAAGCAGAAATATTTGATAAAACAGACGGAGTAAAAATACGTAAACTAAACAGAACTTATGGTACATCTATGGGATCACAACATAGAAAGAACCAAGCAGAAATATATTTAAGAGACTGGTTAAAATCACAAAGAGGTAGACAAGAAGATGGTTTACCTAAACTAAACTTGCATTACATATATGATATTGCATTGATAGATGAGCTTATAAAATATGGAAAAAAGGGAAACTTTGACCGTGTTTCAGCTCTATTAGTTGGTATGTTTCACATGAAAGATCTCTATAATAAGGAGCTAGAGGAGTCTTATGAAGAATCTGAGGATTCCTTTTTCAATAGAAGATTTTTTCAGTAATTTGTAAATGATATGAGTAGCATTCCTAAGCAAAAGCTTCCACGTAGTCGGAAGACTAGGGAGTGGGGGAAAAATTCGATGAACGCCTATATTGATAGAAGTAGATTTTCTAATCAACATAAATCTGCTATGCATAAATTCTACGATGCATACAACGGCAACCTAAATGAGAATGACTATAACTATGTCATCAATCCATACAACTCAGAAAAGCACAAAACAAAAGGATTTCCTGCAAGATTACGTAATTACAATATTATAAAACCTGTAGTAGATTTATTATTAGGTGAAAAAGCAAAAAGACCTTTTAATCACCAAGTAGTTGTACGTAATTCTGATATGCAATCTATGCAACAAGTAGTTGTAAAGGATGAACTAAAAAAATATCTAGAACAAAAGTTTATTAATGATTTAAATGAATTAGGAGTAGAAACAGGTATGCCTACTGAAGAATTACCTGAATTAGGAGAGCTAGAACAAGAAATATACTCTAATTACAAAGATATTAGAGCTATTATGGGTCAAGAATCCCTTGATTACCTAATTGATAGACTTGAATTACCAGATCAATTTCAGACTGCATTCTTTGATTGGTTAGTTGCAGGAGAATGTTATACATATAAAGATGTATGTATGAATGACTGTGATTATGAAATTGTATCCCCTCTAGATGTAGATTATGAAAAATCTCCTGATATTCAGTTTATAGAAGATGGAGATTGGTGTGTAAGAAAGAAAATAATGAGCGTAAATGCTATTGTAGATAACTTTTACGATGTTCTTAAACCGGCAGATATAGATAGATTGGAGAAACCTTCTCAAAAAAAGAGCATGGGGTTCATATCTCCTTTCAGCGGAAACTACTCATCGCAAGATGCAGAAAGGTTTGCGGAAGTATTACATGTTGTGTGGAAATCCTTCGCACGTGTGGGAATACTAACATATTTTGATGAATTAGGTCAAGAACAGTCGGTTGTTGTTGACGAAACGTACAAAGTAAATCCAGATAATAACGAAAGTATAGAATACTTTTGGGTTAATCAGGTTTGGGAAGGGTACCGAATAGACGGTGATATATTTGTAAATATTAGACCACATCAGGTACAAAGAAATGAAATGTCAAATCTTTCCATATGTAAACTCCCCTACAACGGAAGAATCTACTCAAATAGACATTCAGATCAAGTATCTGTAGTATCTATGGGCGTACCCTACCAAATCCTATACAATATATTTCACTATAGATTAGAATTATCTATTGCTAAAAATAAAGATAAGATCATGTTAATGGAAATGAACACTATTCCAAAAAGGCATGGTTGGGATGAAGAGAAGTTTATGTACTACGCAGATGCAATGGGCTTTGCTTTCATAGATTCTACAGCAGAGGGTAAACGTGGTGAAAGAGTGTCGTTCAATCAATTCCAGGTATTAGACATGAGTTTAGGTCAATACATAGCTTCTCAATTCCAACTACTACAAGCTATAAAAGCAGAGTGGGAAGAGTTAATAGGAATATCTAGACAACGTAAAGGACAAGTACAAGCATCTGATGGTATTGGTGCTACTGAAAGAGCAGTATTCCAATCATCTGTAGTTACTGAAGAAATGTTTAGACGATTTGATAAGTTAGTTGAAAGAGAGTTTAACGGATTATTAGATGTAGCTAAAGTTGCATGGAAAGATGGACTTAAAACTCAGTATATAACAAGTGACTTTAGACAAGCAGTATTAGATATAGATCCTGGAATGTTCCAAGAAGCTGAATTTGGAGTATTTGTTAAGAACAACTCAATAGAAGCAGACAAACTAAGAGCATTAAAACAACTAACATTATCATTTGCACAGAATGGTAGTAGTCCAGTTACTATAGCAGAAATATTAGAAGGTAGTAACTTTAGTAAGATTAAAGAGAAACTAGCAGAGGTAGATGCTAAAGAAAAGGAGCTACAAGCAGCACAGGCACAACAGCAACAACAGATGGCTCAAATGCAACAACAAGCACAGTTAGCTGATAAACAAGCAGATAGACAGTTTACAGCTGAACAAAATCAATTAGACAGAGATGCAAAAATGGACATTGAAGAAATGAAAGTAGCATCTAAAGTTGTAGATCAAGATATGAACAACAACGGAATTAATGACGCAGTTGATTTAGAACGTGTGCGATTAGAAAGAGAAAAGCTTGATTTAAAAAGAAAAGAGCTAAATGATAAAAAAGAAATTGCTAATAAACAAATAGAAGCCCAAAAGGGTAAAAAATAATAAAAAATGTCTATATAAAGGTGTTTATGTAGACAAAGATAATCATAAAAAACTAGTATAATTTAATTAATTTTGTAACAATGAGTAAAGAAGAAAACTTAGATTTATCTAAGGTGACTGTAAGTCAACTATTAGATGATCAACAAATTCCGGAGTCTACAGATCCGAAACAAGAAGAAAAACCTGTAGAAAACACTACTGAAGAGGTAGTAGAAAAGACTCAAGAGGAGTCGGTTCCTGAACAAGAAACTACAGATGAAGAAACTGTAGAGGAAGTAAAGGAAGAACAAACAGAAGAAGCGGAACAACCCGTGGCTGAGAACACTGAGTCTGATGAAACAGATTCAGAGCCTTCAATAGTATCAACCTTAATAGAAAGATTAGGGTATGATATACAAGGAGAGTTTAGTGATGATTACGATGGTATTGTCGGAGTTACTAAGGAAGCAGCTACAAAGATGGCAGAAGAACAGTTTCAACAAGTATTTTCAGCATTTCCAGATATACAAGAATACCTTAATTATAGAGTGTCAGGAGGAGATCCTGATAAATACTTTGAGGTAGCAGCAAAAGAGATTGATTTCTCTAAGCTGGAAGTTAATGAAAAGGATGTCGGAATGCAAAGAAAGATCTTAGAAACGTTTCTAACTTCTCAGGGATATGAACCAGAAGAAGTAACAGATACAATTCAAGATTATGAAGATGCTAAGATTCTGTATAAGAATGCTGGTAGAGCAGTAAAGAAACTAGCAGTTGCACAAGCAAGTGCAAAAGAAACTTTACTAAAACAGCAGCAAGAAGAAGCAAAAGTTGTAGCTCAGCAAACCAAAGAAACTTGGAATAATATTAACCAAATTGTTAATAAAGGAAAGTTGAAAGACTTTACTATTCCAGAGGCAGACAAGAAGAAGTTCTATAATTGGATGTCGGTCCCAGTTGATCAACAAGGAAGAAGTCAACGAATTATAGACAGAGAGAAGCTAGATCAAGAGTCCATACTTGCTATGGAATACCTTATGTATAAGGGACTTGATTTGTCGAAGTTAATCAACACCAAAGCAACTACAAGGCAGGCAGTGAATTTAAAAGCAAAATTAAAAGCTAATTCACAAACTGCATCCAGAAGAATGAAGGGTAACAAAGGAGGGTATAATAAAACTAGTAAAAGACCGAATATCCCATCTTTAGATAAGTTATTAGGATAAGTTTAATTTTTAATTTTAATTTAATTTTTTTATCATGGCAGCAGATAATTTAAAAAAGCTTCGTTTATACGAAGACATTTTCAACGCTGAGGGTATGACTGATGAGAACTCATTAGCGAACGCCCTTTTAACTCAGCCTGATGTACTGTCACCGGTAATAACTCATCTAGCAGGAAGAGAAGATAAGAGGTTTCCTCTATCTTTCCTAACTGAAGGACAGGGAGCTATCAAGTACATCAACGACATTGAGTATGACTATCCAGTAATGGGTAGAATTAACAAAACTGTAGAATCAAGCTCATTAGTGAGCGGTTCTGGAGTTAACTTCACTAGATTCAAAGTAAAGTTCAATGAAAAATGGTTCATTAAGCAATACATTATTGAAAGTGAAGAAGGAATCCAAGCAAGAGTAATGACTGATCCTGTCGAATCAGACGGAGGTTGGGT
>MDTG01216267.1_pt1 | contig 45138 bp, 36 predicted proteins | sample 811421 | NCBI WGS metagenome assembly MDTG01 (sample SAMN05326645, study PRJNA326480) | marine metagenome | isolation source: seawater | place: Pacific Ocean: South East | collected 2011 | reverse complement strand
TGAGTGGTCGTCATGGTCGTCGTCATGGTCGTCGTCATGGTCGTCGTCATGGTCGTCATGGTCGTCGTCATGGTCGTCGTCATGGTCGTCATGGTCGTCCGAGAGCATCCCGAGGGTAGTGCTCTCAAATGGGCCGTCGTTCATCAATTCGCACAGATCCGCCACTAGAATTGACTCGTAATCGAGCGTGATCTCGCCGCTGGGCATTGTGTGCGTCATGAAGGAAGGGGGTGCATCGCTTCCAAGGGATGCGAGTGTAGCATCGACCCATGGTTCGAGATTCAATCCGTGATAGAAGAAGACATCAGCCTCTTGCAGCCTGATTAAGTCAGCTGCAGAGGGCTCGTAGTCGTGAACAGGAATATTGTCCTGGCTCATGTAGTCCATCACGACGTGGTCGCCTGCGACTGCCTTGACAAGCTCCCCTACGTGATAGGTCGAAACCATCACGCTACCGAATACGGGAATTGGGTCTACGACATCGATCGGGTCTACGACATCGATCTCATCGGCGTCGTTTGCCTCGTCTCCTAGGCATCCAGCTAGGCTGGATGTTACCATCAAAACGCTCAACAGAATTGACCTGTACGTTACACTCTTCATGGGCCGACCGCCCACTATTACTTATTTAAGAGATGTTAATAACTAGTTAATACGCAATTATTATTACTGAAATATGAGACGGGGCAATATGACCCGAATAGTGTCCTTCAGTACAGATAATGAGTTTGCTGAAAGGCTTGGGAAACTAGTTGAGAGGACGGGGTACAAGAACAGAAGTATGTTCCTCAGAGATGCGAGTATCCATTTCGCCGAGGAGGCGATTCGGGGCAGCCTAAGTGACATGGAGGACGACCTTGAGGTAGAGGGCACCGCTGTAGTCTACTTCCAGCACGATATTGAGAATAAACTGGCTGAGATCAGGCACTCTGGACGTATTGACGTTTCATCTTACCATCACAACTGTCTTCCATCCAGTCACTCTTGTGTCGACACAATGCAGGTGAAGGGTACAGCAGAATCGGTCAGGGCAATGGTCGGTGAACTCAGGAACATAGATGGCGTTGACCGAGTGGTATTTGTTTTGGCGCCCGACCGTGAAGATGGTTGCTGTTGAATGCACTATGGGTGCACCAGGAAGGCAGCCCCCAGTACCACGTATGTTCCTAGTAATAACGCGCCCTCGAGCCAATTTGACTTGCCATCGGATGCGATGATATTTACGATGAGTACAGAGAGGAACGCGGAAACCGTTTCCAGCTTGCCGAACTCGAAGGTCAGCGGTACGCCCAATACCCATGCAACGATTATCATCATGGGTGCAACGAAAACCGCGATCTGTGTTGAAGACCCCATCGAGATGGCGAAAGATAGGTCCATCTTGTCCTTCCCAGCTACGGTGACTGCTGTGAAGTGCTCAGCTGCGTTTCCAAACAGTGGAAGGAGGATAACGCCGATGAACAGGTGGGGGAGTCCCATATCATCAGCGGCATACTCGACTGAGTGAACAAGAATCTCTGCCATCCATGAAACTAGGACCGTTGCGACTACCAGCAGTATGACAGCATCACGCTGGCTCATCTCTGGCTCCTCATGATTATGGGACTCAGTGGCGAAGAGGTCGACGTGCGACTTGAATTGGAAGTAAAGGAAAAGTCCGTACAGCATGAGGAGGACGATCGCAGCGACGTGGCTGAGTGTCGCCACGCCCTCGTCTCCCTCTGTACCTCCTACGGTGGAGTTGAACACTGCTGGGATAATCAGTACAATCATTGCTAGGAGCATCAGAGAGCCATTGGAACTCACCTGGGTCGGCGAAAATTTCTGCTCCGTGTAGTGGATACCTCCCCAGACGAATGCCAGTCCCATCACTAGGAGTAGGTTTCCCAGTATACTCCCTATGAGGCTCGCCTGCACTAGGCTGACCATGAGTTCCTCGGTCTCGCTTCCCGCGGCTGCTTTTGATGCAGCATAAATAGCTAGGAGCGCGATAATCATCTCGGCGGCGTTTCCGAAGGTCGCATTGAGGAGCCCTCCGAGGGATTCTGATGTCCGCAGGGCGATCTCCTCGGTCGCCCGTCCCATCAGGAAGGCTAGAGGCATTATAGCGACGAGAGACGAGAAGAAGGCCATCGATTCATCATGTGCCACATATGAGAAGTAGCATGTAACTGGAACTGCAATCAGTAATAGGTTCAGAATCTTCTCTCGCGGGTGCATGGCACCAATCCAACTAACGTTCTCAGACATGCTTACTCGCTCTCGGCAATGGATGTCCGTGGTCAATGTTACGCTTGTCTCGCGCAGTGTTCATTGCTTCTCACGCGTGCGGACATCCATGGGAGGAGGTTCTCGGGTCGCTATTACTGGTACGCCTGGCGCAGGAAAGACCTCTGTCAGTCGAATGTTAGAGGAGAAGGGATTCACATTGTTATCCGTCGAGGATCTGGCCGAGGAATTCAGGTGTATAGGTGAAGTCGATCCTGAAGACGGCGCTAGGCCAATAGACACTGAAAAGTTGGGCCTTTCCCTAAATGTAGAGTGGGTGAAACCAGATGAGGGGGTAGTGATTGTGGATGGTCATATGTCGCATAATCTTCCCGTTGATGCAGTTGTAGTGCTAAGGTGCTCTCCGGATGCTCTGAGGGTGAGGCTTGCCGAGAGGGGCTACTCGGAGGGAAAAATAAATTCTAACTGCGAGTGGGAGCTATTGGGTGGAGCTTGGAATGACTTTGAGGGAGGGATTCCTTGGACGGAATTCGATACTACGGTAAATGAGATAGGGTACGTTGTCGATAATATTCAGAGTTGGATATCAGATGGTTTCAAGCCAATGAGTATTGGCTCGACAATAGACTGGGTAGAGCAGATGGAGGAATCGTGATGTTTGAGAAGATGAGGGCTAAGTGGACAAAGGCAATTCATCCGTTGGTCCTCAGGATGGGGGACTTGGACCCGAGTGTATTGACTTGGGCCAGCCTGTTACTGGCAATAGTTGCCTTCTATCTGCTTTCAAGAGCTGGATTGGATGAGGCTGGAGCGATTGCCATCATGGGAGGAGTGGTACTGATCCTAGTAGCCGGAGTACTTGATGCCCTAGATGGGGCGCTTGCGAGGCACCAGGGTGTTGACGGGCCCTACGGGGATTTCCTGGATCACACGATAGACAGGGTTGTCGATGTAGGTCTTCTAGTTGCCTTGGGGATGAATGTGGCCTTCGTGAGTGATCCCCGCTCGGGACTTTTGGCCGGTCTTCTGACCCTTTTCGGCTCATACATGGGAACACAAGCACAATCGGTCGGATTGGGTAGAATCTATGGAGGATTCTCGAGGGCCGATAGGATGGTACTGACCCTAGTGGGCCTCGTAGTCGCTGCTTGGCAGGCTCAGACTGGGACCATTGGGATATCGGCCTCAAGTATTCATGAGTTGGCGGAATGGGCGTTATTGGGGAATAGTGAGCTCAATGGCGTAACCTTTGCCCTCGCTATTTCTGCATGGGGAGGGCTCTACACGTTCCTAGTTAGATTCGTCAAGACCAGGGAGCAGCTCCTTTGACGGCCCCTCAGGGGCCGTGTCCAAACTGATGTGAAGCGCCCCTCCACTGGGGTAACGGTTATCCTCTGTTCGACTCGGCTCGCATCCGTGAAGCACCTCATCAACAGAGTTCTTGAGATTGATGAAGAGGGGGAAATCCCCACTGGACCCATCGATACAGAGAGTGATCCAGAGCTACAGAGCCTTCTGATGTCGCTACAGCCGAAGATACGTGTTTTCGGTTGTGGGGGTTGTGGCTCCAATACGGTAGCACGACTAGAGCATGAGGATCTTTTCGATGAGGAGTATGTTAGAGGGATTGCAGTCAATACTGATGCTCAGCACTTGTTGCGGGTAGCCGTCCGCAACAAAGTTCTGATTGGTAGGTCAGCGCGAGGCAGGGGCGCTGGAGGAGAACCAGAGAAAGGGGAACAGGCAGCCTACGAGTCCGAACGCTCGTTGAAGGCCGAGATCGAGGATTGCGATCTGGCCTTCATCACAGCGGGACTTGGTGGGGGTACCGGCACTGGGAGCGCTCATGTCATAGCACGACTTGCTCGCTCCGCCGGTGCCCTCACAATTGCTGTTGTGACCTACCCCTTCCTCTCAGAGGGCGCCCTAAGGAGGCAAAATGCGGAATGGGGCCTGGAGAGGCTGAGGGAGGTATGCGATACTGTAGTGGTGCTTCCCAACGAGAGGCTACTCGAAGTAGAGGGCGTCAGGGACCTGCCTTTGGATGCAGCCTTCCGTGTTGCTGACGAGCTACTAATGAGGAGTATCAAAGGAGTATCGGAGATGATCGCCAAGGAGGGAATCGTCAATCTCGACTTCCAAGATCTAAGGTCTGTAATGGAGAATGGAGGAGGGGTTGCCATGATTGGCCTCGGCGAGGCAGAGGGCGAAGATATGGCAATTAAGGCGACAGAGGAAGCCCTGCAATCTCCCTTGTTGGACATTGATATCTCAGATGCCAGGGGTGCCTTGGTCAATGTTGTCGGAGGATCAACGCTTTCATTGGGCGATGCGGAAGCCTGTGCGAAAATTATTCGTGATAGGATTAATCCCTACGCTAGAATAATCTGGGGTGCAACTACCGATCCAAGCATGGGCGAGGGCATAAGGGTCCTCCTGGTGCTTACTGGTGTCAAGAGCGAGCAGATTCATGGGGCAGCACTACACACACAAATGCGCAACCTGCGCAGCAGAACGGTCGAGTTCGTGGGGTGAGTCGCTCTTCGAGCCCCTAGGGCTCGTCCGGCGTGCTTAAATGAGGTCCTCCGGTCGGCAGACCGCTTCGAGGTTGAGTCATGGCTATCGAGAGTTCTAATATCGGGCCCATCGAGGAGACTGTTCAGGGCTGGCAAGATGGTATCGAAGGACGTGTCAGGAGCCTCCAGACTGGTTCATATGCAAGAATCTTGAAGATGGCCAGAAAGCCTTCGAAGCAGGAGTTCAGGCAGACCGTTATTGTTTGTGGAATTGGGATGTTTGTCCTGGGCTTTATCGGATTCGCTATGCTATGGGCAATGGATACTGCACTTCCCAAGTTCTTCGCATGGCTGATTAACTAGGTGAAAATATGTCTGATGCATTCGTTGCTTACATCCGCCATGGGGAGAAGGTCCTATTGATGCAGAGAGCCGATGGAGTGGCGGACTTCCCCGGTGCTTGGGACGGAATCTACGGTGCGGGTGATTCAGACGATATAGATGCGGTTGCTGCGAGAATCACCGAGACAACTGGAATTGAGGCAGAGAGCTTGACATTCGTTCGATCCGGAGAAGCCAGGGGATTAGAGTTTGGAAACAGACTTAATGATGTCACTCCACTACTATTCCTGAGTGATAGCGACAGTGTGGAAGCTCGTGGCCTTTACAAGGGATTCAGTTGGGTTGACCCAGGATACATCAACTGGGTTGAGCCTGAAGACACCTCAGATAGCAGGTCTTCCAGGTATATGGTTCCACAACTAGGAAACATGTATGGCGATGTTGCTTCTTTCCTTTACATCTTGAAGACCAGTATGGGGCAAGAGCAGAACGTCTCCAGGGAGATTCGAGCACGTCTTTCAGGAACTGGCTCGCTGAGGGACATTCAAGACAAGATCTTCGGGGTCCTCAGTCCGAGCTATCTCAAGGGTTTCGTCTTCATAGAGGCGACCGCACTACACCATGTTGAGAAGCTAATCGGGAGAGTTGGTGTTTCCGCAACGCCAATGAAGAATTGTCGTAAGGTACTTGATGGAGAGTCTCCCCTCCGTGACATTCTACCTTATCTAGAGCCGAAGGCAGCTACTGCAGGAATAGAGGAGGGCAACATAGTAGAAATCAGGGGTGGCGCCTTCAAGAGTGCAACTGCCAGAGTTATTGGTGTAAGTGAGAGTAAGGAAGAGGTGACTGTGGAGCTGTTCGAAGCCGCTGTTCCGGTCGCTTTGAATATCAGAGCTGACCAAGTAAGAGTCACACAAAGAGTGGAATGAGGGAAGGGGCAATTTTTCAGAGGTTGCATCACGCTCAAATAGGGAGAGTAGGTCGCCGGGGCGCACCAAGGGGGTACTAGAGATGTCTGCACGTAATGAGACTCCTCACAAGATCATACAATCCCTGGGTAAGAAGAAGTGCAACGGCTCCTGGGAAGAGGCTACTGAGAATCTCACTATGGACCAGGTCAAGAAGCTGGCTGAGGATCAGTCGGATCGTCTAACCGGTGCTACTCTATACGCCAAGTGCCGTGAGATTATGGGAACGTGCGTTTCGATGAGAGTTAATGTTGAGGGGATGTCTCCGAAGGAAGCTCTCGATGCCATGAGCAAGGGGGACTTCGCTGAGCATTTCGCATGATGCTTCACGAATTGCGGGAGAGGGTAACCTCGTTGACCGCAGAGGTGGTTTGAATGAAGGAAAACATACAGAACGCTATCCAACAGGCTCTTGATGAGTCTCCAGAGCGTAACTTCGTTGAGACGCTAGAGATGGCTTTCACCCTTAGGGACGTTGATCTGAAGAATCCAGCCAATAGGATTCAGGAGGAGGTTAGGCTACCTTCTGGGAGGGGGAAGCCTGTCAGAATTGCCATGTTCGCAGGAGGCGAGATGTCCACTAAGGCAAAAGCCGCAGGAATAGAAGTGATTGATCCTTCTCAGATAGAGGACATCGGCGGAAACAGGCAGCAGGCCAGGAAAATGGCGAATAGATACGACTTCTTCCTCTCAGAAATACCACACATGGGAACAGTTGGTAGATTCCTTGGTGTTGTTCTTGGACCTAGAGGTAAGATGCCGAGACCGGTTCCTCCAAACGTGGATCCAGGGATGATCGCAGCGGGCCTCAAGGACACTGCAATAGTACGATCGAGGGACAAGATAACCTTCCACACCGCCATGGGCTCTAGGGAACAAGGAATTGGTGACCTCACAGCAAATGGAATGGCGATATGGACTAGAGTCGTTGGAAAACTGGAAAGAGGCGCGGGCAATATCAGGTCGTGCTACGTCAAGACATCAATGGGGCCCTCTATCAAGGTGGAGGTGGTTCTTTGATTCCAAAGATCGCTGGTTGGAAGCCCGATCGCGTTACTGAACTTACCGACATCGTCGGAAAGGAAGGGATTCTTGGAGTCGTGGACGTAGCCGGAGTCCCTGCAAAGAATATGCTGGACATGAGAAAGTCCCTGAGGGGAATGTTGACCATGACCATGGCTAAGAAGAGCCTAATCAGGCTCGCATGGAAGGATGCGGGTTTGACCGAAGATGACCTGGAGGCTATGTTGGAGGGAGCTGTACAGCCTTGTGTCGTTCACACTGATTCACTAAATTGCTACGAGTTGTTCGAGGAACTAGAGAAGACTCGGCAAGGAAGAGCAGCCAAGGATGGAGAGGTTGCGCCGAATGACATTATTGTCGAGGCGGGACCGACGGAGTTTGGACCAGGGCCGATTGTCGGGGAGTTCAACGCCGTAGGAATCCCGGCAAAGATAGACAAGGGTGCAGTCGCTATACAGAAGACGGTGACTGTAGTCAACAAGGGAGATCCAATCGATGGCGAGCTAGGACTAATGTTGTCAAAATTAGGAATCAACCCTATCGAGATCGGACTGATACTGATTGGAGTTCTAGATGGTGGAGATGTCCTCTCGGCTTCTGACTTGGATTTGGATACCGATGGCCTGAGAGACGACATAGTAGTCGCAAATTCTGGTGCCTACAATCTGGCATGCAACATTAGGTGGTTCACTTCGATAACTATGCCAGCATTACTTTCGAAGGCTAGCAGTGAGGCTCTCTCTGTTGCCATTGAAGCAGGAGTTGTCAATGACGAAACTGCTTCTTTGTTCATATCTCGCGCAAATGCGCACGTGCTGGCCTTGGCCAGTCAATTAGATTCCTCAGCGCTCGATGAAGAGCTCGCAGCTGCGCTTGGCGCTGCTGCAGAATCGAGCACTGCCGCCACGGCCTCCGAAGTGGCGGAAGACGGAGGCGAAGCACCTGCTGAAGTCGAGGAGGAGGAAGAAGAGGAAGGCGGGTTCGACGGACTCGGTGACCTCTTCGGATGAAAAAGAAGGTGAAGAAATATGGAATATGTGTATGCTGCAATGCTACTGCACTCGGCCGATAAGGAGATTGACGAAAAGGGCGTAAGCGCTGTGCTGACCGCTGCTGGAGTGGACGCTGATAGCGCCCGCGTAAAGGCGATGGTTGCATCGTTGGGATCCGTGGATATCGGAGAGGCGATGGCCACTGCCGTAGCCGCACCAGTTGCCTCGGCCGCTCCTGCGGCAGCTTCAGGGGGAGCATCGGGAGATGCACCAGCAGAAGCAGCTGCGGAAGAAGAGCCAGAGGACGATGGTGGTGGCTTCGAAGGCCTCGGCTCGCTCTTCGGGTAAAGTATCAGTTGAATCATGGTCGCGAAGGCGCTATGGGCGATAGCATAGGGGCGAAGCCATATGGGCTCAATGCGGGTTCTTGAGATTCCAGTCTCGGTCACTCCCGCGGATGCATTGAGATCATTCAGAACTGTATGCGAATCCAGAGGTTGGGAGATGCACAGGGTCGAAGAGACCCGCGTGGTAAATCGCTGGGCGATCATAATGCCGCTAACCAGGTCAGCGAGAGTCCTGGGGATGGTGATCGACGAGGAGGAAGTTGACGGCCTAAGTCTGAGGTCATGGAGTTTTGTTCCCGGTTCGGCAGGTAGAGTGTCAATGGTGTCCTTTGATGTCCCCGATACAATTAGTCCGAATGAATGGACTGAAATTTTCTCAGAGTGGTGCTCGATACTTCCAAGATGCCCCTGGAAATGGACGTTCTGGGAACGTTCCATGATTGGTTACTTCATTCCTGAATTCCGTAGATCGAGAGTTCTTTTCAGGAATGAGGGAGTTGATATCTCATCTTGGAATAGTTCGTCACGAGTAGGCTAATTGCTTCTTGAGGGAGCTGGTGATAGAGGACTTGAAAGATAAGGCGTTAACCGGAGTTTGAAGGAAATGGATATTGAGCAGCTCTTCGATACCCCGCGGAAAATTGGGATGTTTGCTGGCAGTGTTGCTTTCCTAATTCTATTTCCTGCATATTTTGCCTGGATGCCATTGGTTGATGACGGGATGGTTTCTGGTGGCTCTGGTGGCTCTGGGGACTGGGAGGTTGGTTTCGTTGAGACTCCCATAGTCCTGCAAGAAACTCAAGTTATGGGTAATGGGGATTCTCACGATACTTTCTTTGATGTCGCCTCAGAGATGAATATTGGGTATATCGAGTTGGATATCGACTGCAATGATAACGACGACCCTGGGCCTGGTTTCACCGATAGTGCCGAGGGAACCAGTGACGTTAGTGGCGTTATCGGAGATTTTGAGGACCAAAGCGGAGATGGGATGTGCTCAGGGGGGGATTCTGGATTCACCCTCAGATGGGACGTAACGACGAATTATTCTGGAGCAAATTACACTGCTTCAGGAGTTAGCGAGTGGGAAATAAGATCTGAATGGAATGATGGTGGACTGGGCAGAGGGACTTGGGCTGCTACAATTACTGCTGATATCAGCTCCCCTCCTTCGCCTCTGGGATCAATAGTTGACTCAGACGAGGAATATGAAATCACGTGGACTGCGATGACCTATGAGTTAATCATTCAACCAGCAGTAGAAATGGGGACTTGATCAGGTCTTTGAGTAAATGCTGATTACATCGCCATCTTGAACCTCGTAATCCGCGCCTATGACCCTTGAGCTCCTTGCGTCTACTGCCCTGATGAATCCATCTCCCAAGTCGGAGTGGACCTCGTAGGCTAGCCCCTTGGCCGTGGTTCCCTCGGCGATCAGGACTGCATCGGGGAGGGTGTTTCCGTCTCCATCGGTCCAATGGGTTTCGTCCTGGACGGGATATGCTACCCTTCTCGATAGTCTTCCGAAGACCACCTCACTCAGTAGCCCAATAAGGCCTCCTCCACTCCACTCTTCGAGTGACTCTGATATTGATTTGAGGGCTTTCTCCTGTTCCTCTGTCAAGTCGGCCTCCCCCTTTTCTGTAATCTCGAAAGATGCTTCTCCTGGGTCGTTACTAATCAGTCCGGCTATCGATGCCCTTCTCAACGCAAGTTCAGCTTCGGCACTAGTCAAAACCAGTGTTCCACCATTTTTGATTACCTTTCTGGAAAGGTCTTCCAAAGCTCCCTCGATAGCTCTGTCAGCTTTGTTCGCTGCTATTGATATGGGGAATAATTCGTTCCTGATTGAAGAGGCGAGGGTAGCGAGGTGATCGGAATTCCAATCCCATGGAGGACCCGCATCCGGGTATTGCGAAATTACTTCAGAGATTGCTAGTGAGACATGTCTTTCTTTGGCGCCTATCCCAGTGAGCTGGTCTAGAATGTAGATGGATAGAGCTTTGTCCCCCTCTGCCTGTACCCTTCTGGTACCCCTATGCCAACCAGTATTCAGAATTCCAATTATCCAGCGATCAATCTCTTCAAGCAGGAAGCTGTGCTCCTCCATTGGATCGGAGCCGCCCGATCCTACTGGATTTCCCTCCATATCTGTGGAGCCGGAGACATCGATGACTTGTATCAGGGCGTCGCATCTGGCCAGGTCTGAGAGGAACTGGTTTCCCCTTCCTCTTCCCTCATGTGCCCCTGGTACAAGTCCAGCGACGTCGATCAGTGTGACTGGAACTAGTCTCCTGTGATTGCTGCATCTACCTGTGTTGGGGATGCAAATGCTTCCCATTCTAGGGTCTTCTGGGGATGTTTCATCGAGTCTCCCTGACTCCTCTCTCTTGGTTCTCAGTTCCTTGCAAGCACAGCTAACTGGAAGTGGGAGCCAAGCGACTCCTACATTCGGCTCTATCGTTGTGAAAGGGTAGTTTGCAATTTCGACTAGTGACTCAGTTAAGGCGGAAAACATGGTTGATTTGCCGACGTTCGGCTTCCCCACTAGACCTATTCGCATGTCATCCCCATTTGTCTCAACAGAGGTGGTATTCCCTCAAGTTGACGGTATCAGAGTTCCGTGGCTGACCCAGCCTCTTCACTCTGAGATACTGGGATTACCTCAGTATCCAATGTCGCCCCGCTTGCTAGGATTCTCCTAACTGACGTAGAAGAAGTCAGTTCGTAGGCATGAGGAGAAAGTGATGTGGACGATTCTACTTCTTCAGACAGTTTTTCTCCCCTGAATTGGCCACTGATAAGATTGGTGCAGTGGAATATGGAACCCAAGACAGTGCCGTAGAAGGTCACGGATCCAAGAATCCTAAGTTCCTCTGTGATTGAGGATGGGTTTTCGGCGAGAGACTCAATCAGGGCCATGTCGTTCAGATCGGCCATGATGGTAAATGTAAGTCCAGCGACGGCACCTCCTGACATGAGCCAGAAGGCCGCTCTTGAGCGGCTTACCGACAGCACCTTCCTACCGCTAACCTGTGGGAAGACGTAGAGTGCCGTACCCAAAGATAGTGGCATCAAGACCGCCCATAACGAGAGGAGGTCCAGAGTCTGGGAAATCCCCGATAGTTCGCCAGCGCCTCCGAGGGCATCGGTCTGGACGAAGAGGGACCCTATTGCTATTGGAATCAGCATCCATGCCCCCATGTTCATCTCTGCTATTCCAGGGGAGTCTGCATTCTCAACAAATGCGTCCTTTCCCCTGAGTGTAACCAGTAAGTTGGAGCTGTAGGCGATAACCGGTATCATAGCTAGGGCCATCAGGAATGATCCGGATATGTGGTCTTGAGTGGAGGAGCTGATTTCAGATGCCTCTAGTCCTAGCATATCAACGGCCATCGATGGATCCGTTGAGCCCATAGGATTGATTGAGATTAAAGCGCCGAAGAGCGTGAAACCTACCAGAGTCCTAGACCAAAGTGGGTTGCCGCTCCCCATGCTCGAGGCGTAGAGCGAGACGCCGGCTATTCCACAGAAGAAGAACGTCCCGCCAATCATGTGGTACACGAGCCACTGTCCCACTCCAGTACCGTATGCTCCGCTTAGGAACACTGAGACAACAGCTAGAGGGTTCCCGATCAGTCCGAAGATAATTAGCCATCCTGGAATAGCTATTGAGCGTGTAGCATTGGAAATAGTCAGTAGTTGATTCAGGATAATTGCCATCATCGCCAATATTTGCAATGCGGTTCCGAGGACAATTATGTCTACTCCAAGAATCTCTTTTGAGTGGGCACCAATGACTAGAATTAGGACTGAGAGAGTCCAGAGTCCGGAAACAAGAGTTGCATTTGACTCGCTGGCCAGATTCGTCCCTGAGAGTGTTGGGACCACATGTAGTCCAGCCCCTATTACCATCATCCCCACTGCCCCAAATAATGCCGCGAATCTGCCTGCGTACATCAGTTCGTGTGAATCAGGGGAGTACCCCCACGCACCTAGGCTGTGCAGTGCAGTTGGATCATGGGACAGCCAAAGGCCCGCGAAAGTCAAAATGGAGGCTAACATGGCCCAAATCATACCATGCATGATCCAGGTTCTGGATGCAGAACCTGGCTTACCCTGCACAAAGTCGATTGCTGGACCTAGTGCTTTCTCAAGCATGAACATGACCATTCCCTTAGCAACATCGTTGAAAATTGACAGTCCCCTCTTCATTAGAATGAATGAGACGACCATCAACAGCCAGAAAATAGCCAAGGTTGGAATTATTTCACTCATGGAAGTTACCTCACTCACTGGTTGCCTCTGTTAGCATTGTCCCGATTATTGCGAATATCCCGAGCATCGCACCCAGTAGGAAGAACCAGATTCCAGAGTCAAATACTCCCTCAAACATGGGTAGAAGCTCGGATACTACCGGCATTTCTCTGCCTGGGTAGAGGATTCCATAGAGGAGCAGGAAGGATAGTGAGGCTACCACTCCAAGAGCTATGACTACCGAGGAAGATTGGGGTTCCTTTTCCCCCTGAATGAACTCCGTGATTTGGCTTGAGCCTTGGTCTGACATTGGTAAACACCTCGCTACGAGCTGCAGGAGCGGACTGAACCAGCGTAGATTGACCCTTAAGCATTGGGCGAGGGACGTAGTCCCTCGTGGTCATGGTGCCCTAAGAGCGTCTATTCTGTTTCCTCGTCTGTCATTACCTGAGCCTAGAGGGGTTGGCAGGCTACTGTCTGAGAGGATCTCTGAATGCCAAGATGATTTACAATCACAGTTCAGCCCTTCAAATTCTCCTATTTGACCTGAAACTGAGTATCTCTCTATGGCTGCGACTAAATCGGCGTCGCACTTGCCACAGTTGTGTGATCCTCGAATTTTCCCTCCTGCCGTGGGATGAACTATTACTCGACAGTCTGTCTCTGTAATCGTGTCATGAGAGGTAGTGATCATCTCGACGAGTGACCATAGCCAAGGAGGCCTGTACTCCCTGTTCCTGAACAGCCTATCGACTATTGTCCGCTTCTGGATGTTCATTGGATTTATCGAAACCTCATCCGAAAGTGGGGCTACCTCGGAAATCCATTTCGAAGTGTGAAGGAGGGCGTCCGCCTCAGACATGAATGGTGGCTTGAAAAGCAGGTACGTCTTGACCCTGAGATCGTTTTCTCTTAGGTATTCGACAGCTCTGTTCCACTGCTTTGTCGAGAATCCTTTGTTGGCATGGAATCTGAGGACAGTGTCATCATATGCCTCGAGCCCTATTGCCACCGTACATCCGGGATGCCTCTCAGCCACCCAGGCAAGTTTCTCACGGGTACACATCTGAGCCTGCGCCTCGATCACCAAGTGAAGGCCCATGTCGTGAGTCTCCCTTAGGACCGCTTCTTGCCACTCCGGGGGATTCTCCCTGTCCTCGAAAAAGGTTCCAGACGTGTAGATCTTAATCATCCCACATCCCTCGAAGTTATTCGTGCGCCTCTTTGCCTCTTCCCATTGGTTGAACATGTCCTCAGATGTTACGTCGTCTCTGACATCATTGAAGTAGCCACAGAAAGTACAGCCGGATTTCCACCACCATGCACATCCCTTCGTCCTGAGGATGACGGTCACTGCCTGACAGGGGGTTCCATCGGGAAGATTCTCCGGGGTCTTGTAGACTGTGACTGGCTTGCTGGCATCCCAAGACTCCCTGATTGAAACGGATTCGGGGGTATTCTCAGGGGCCTTCACTAGATGGTGTACCTTGGTTGACTTTGAACCATCGCCCATCAACCCGCAGGCCTGACCCATGCACGTCCCCAGATGAGGTTCTTATTGAGATTGGCGACAATATCGAGAATATTTGGTTTCAGAATTCTTGGGCGACACTAAAGACTCGTTAACGTGTCCGAGGGACGTGTCAAGTAATCCGAATGAGGGAGTAGACAACTCAGATGTAGTTGCTAGACTCCTGAAAGAAATGGATCCCGACTCCAAGAAATCTCTCCAGGGATGGTACTGGTTCGACTGGGCCAACCAGGCCTTCGCACTAACTGTGATCACCGTAGTGGTCCCAACTCTCCTATCGAGCATGTTCAATCTAGCAAATGGTGGAAGCGCGGACTATGCTGGGATGACCTTCACTGGAGACAGTTTCTATGCGGTAGTACTTGGAATCTCAAGTGTATTTGTTGCGATAGTCAGTCCTATCCTAGGTGCCATTGCCGATAGAATGCCAATAAAAAAGAGGATACTGAAGATATACACTATTGTCGGCATCCTATTCACTGGACTAATGGGTTTGGCCCCGTACATGGATGATGGGTCATCATACAAATTCCTAGCAATATGCCTAATCATGGGCAACATAGGATTCGCAGGGGGTCATGCAATTTACTCTGCCTTCCTTCCATACCTGGGGGACAAGAGGCTGATGGACCACATATCTAGTTGGGGCTATGCATATGGTTTCCTGGGTGGGTCAACACTCCTTACAATTCATCTGATAGTGGGGCTAAAGTTGGGTTTCAACGACCCTAACGTTCAGTCGTTTGTTTTCTTGACTAGCGCTCTGTGGTGGCTAGGATTCTCGATACCGTTCTTCAGAGACACACCTGAGCCGGAGATACCAAATCCGACCGAATACGCCTCTTTTGGAGAGGCAGTAGTTGATGGCATCAGGGAGATAAGGAATACATTCTCCGAGATCAGGAGATACAGAATTTTGACTCTTTTCATGATTGGCTATCTTCTTTTCTACGATGGAATAAACGCAATTGGCGGACTTGCTGCGGCTTATGCAGATTCGGTTCTGAGAATTGACTTCAGCATGAACTTCGTATTGCTCCTCTCAGCGAATATTGCCGCTATCCCAATGACCATAATAGGAGGCAAGTTGGCTAGCAAATACAGTAACAAGAACATCTTGGGGGCTGCACTTACCGTCTTCTGCATCATTTCTGTTCTAGGTGTTGGATTTGCCCCGCTGGAGCTCGAGGGAGATCATGACAGATACGACTTCCAGTACGACTGGGACGAGGAAGAAGGAGCATATCGCCTCTCCACTTTGTACGATAGAGGGGTTGATGGCTGGGTTAGTGAGTCAGGAGAGGGGGACGAGGAATTCCGTGTAGCCTTCCTGGATTATCTGAAGTCAGGGGATGACGAGAGGTCTCTTCTGAATGTAGAGGAGGCGTCAGAGCTCTCTTCTGAAATGTCGAGGATGACAGAACACAGATTCTCTTTCTCATTCCTCGGAGGGGATTTGAATGGTGAGTATTCAGTCGGGGATGATCACCCCACTGTGATAGAGGGTGGTCCAATAGACTGGTGGCCGAATCTCCTAAGGGACAACTTATGGGAGCCTGCGGGGCTTGGTATAAACAAGCAGTGGATAATGTTGGGAATGACTTTTGGGATGGTAATGGGAGTTGCAGGGGCCCTCTCGAGAAGTCTCTTCAGTATGCTAATACCAGCCTCCAAGACGACTGAGTTCTTCGGTTTCTTCGCATTCATTGGGAAGGCTGTGTCGGTTCTTGGTCCGATCGTTTATGCTGTCGTCGCGGCTTCCATGGATAGTAGGATGGGGCTTCTGAGCGTGGTGATTCCGATACTTATTGGAATGGGCTTCTTCTTCGTTGTTGACGTTGAAGAGGGGATCAAGGTAGCGAATCAGGTAGATCGGGAAGCAGGGCTGATTGATACTCAGGAGGAAGAGTGATGAAGGGCTCGTTCACTCTGATTCAGAACCTTCTTACACTGCTCATTATACCCTTTTTGGCTTGTATCGTGGGGATTGCCGCTGTACCTGCAATTGCACTTTTCACGGAGCTTCGTGAAGCCCTTTCCAATGGAGAGTACTGGATCGATCACCTAGCAACGGGGATCTCCCTCGGTATGTCGATAGTAGCTTGGGGAGTTACCCTGGTGATTCTTTGCGGTGCCTTGGGTGGGCTTCTACGGCCTAGGTTGGACCCAGGGAGGTACCCATTGGAGTCGTTTCTGACGATACAATGGGCATGGTCAATGGTATTCCACAAGATTGCTCTGTTCTTCTTGCCTCATTTGGTTCCCTCGTTCATCGGCAACCTGTACTACAGGCTATCCGGGGCCAGGATTGGCAGGGGCGCGCAGATCAATACGCCCAACGTAAACGACGCTGGCTCCGTCACGATAGGCGAGAGAGTGGTGATTGGGGGATACGCGACGATCAACGCTCACCTGACGGAGAAGGGAGAGTTGGTAATGGCCCCAGTGGTGATTGGAGATGGTGCACTAATCGGAACTGGATCGATAGTTCAACCGGGATGCACGATTGGAGAGGGTGCTGTGGTCGCATCTAGGGCAGTGGTACCGAAGTGGACTGAAATTCCACCGGGTGAGACCTGGGGCGGAATACCAGCAAAATGCATTAGGCTAGCTGATGGCAGTAAGCCTGAGTGATCAATGGTCGTCTTCCTCTGGCTCTTCGCCGGAGTCGCCCTCCTCAGGCGTCTCGGAAGCTGCCTCCTTGGCTGCCTCCAGGGTCTCCTCCATCCTATCTTTGAACAGGTCCTTCTTCTCCTCGAACTCCTTGTAGGCCTCCACGGCGCTGTCAATCATTGCGTACCTGGTCTGGATTGCCTCGCTGAGGTCCTCGAAGAGCTTCATGTGCTGGGCGTACCAGTCGTCCCTCGCCTTCATCTCCACCATTGAGGTCTGAAGGGCTGTGTCGAGCTCCTCCGCCACCTCGAACACCCTACCGAGCCTCGCTTGCTCGCGGGTATACATCTCCTGGGTCTTCTCCAGCTCTGGCTCGAGGTGCTTAACCCTAGTGCCGGCCTTGGCGCCCTCTATCTCGAGCTCCCTTATTCGATTGTCCTTCTCGTTCAGCAGCGCCTCCAGGCCCTCCTTCTCGATCTCCTTGTCTATGGCATCCTTCTCGAGTACCTCGATGTGCGCCTTTGCGTCCGAGAAATCGGTTTCTAGTGCCTGATAGGCAACGTACAACTTGTCTAGACGTTCCTTTTCCATGGTCAGCTGCTCGTGGACGTTGTCCTCCGCGGCCGGAACTTGCTCCTCTTCGCTCATGGTGCCCCTCAAACAACTCGAGCCACGCTTCCCCTTTAACCCCGGCGGAAAACGTGAGTCGAAAATATCGCATTATGGCCATTCATGAGGATATTGCGGCAATGGTGGATGACATAACCGCAGTGAGCCTCTTTGCAGATGGAATGTGCAGCTTCTCGTCGGGACCATGGGCATTATTTCCAGGACCAGATGGTCCTGTGCAGAGGAACTTGGCCTCTGGGTACCTTCCCTGCATCATTGCCATGAATGGTATCGTCCCACCTATCCATGTGGCAAGAGGAGGTAGTCCTGAGAGGTGCATGGAGGCGTCGTGAATGGCTTCCTTGACCGCTCCTTCCAGAGGGGGAGCGTCGAATCCATTGGCTGATGAGTCCAGAGTGAACGTCACTTCGGCACCATATGGGGGATTGCGTTCTAGCGTCTCCTTGATAATCGGTTCCAGAGCATCGGCGTCGACCCCGGGCGGTATCCTGAAGCTCAGCTTCAAATCCGTATTTGTCCTGAGTACGTTGCCCGCGACTTGGACCGGTGGCATTCCATCGGCTCCAATGACGCACAGGGAAGGTAGCCAGTTCATTCCAAGTATCATCTCGGGAACGCTGTCGGCCACAGGGGTGAGGGTATCCACGGTAGGGAACTGTTCCCAGACCGAGTCTCCTACCACTGAGGCGAGTGATTCTGCCTTTTCCCTCAACTCGGAGCCTACATCGGCATACATCTCCGGAATTAGTACCCTTCCGGTGGCTGAGTCCTCTACTCTGTCTAGCAGGGCCCTGGCAATCCTGAATGATGATGGTATCGAGCCGCCTGAGTTGCCTGAGTGTATTCCCTCATGGGATACCTTGACCGAGAGAGTCCCAGATACTAGTCCCCGGAGTGCCTCAGTCATCCAAATATGGTCGTAGTCTGGACCTCCACTGTCCATTACGACAATCATGTCAGGGTTCCCGAGGTCTTCGTTTAGAGAATCCAGATAGGGAGGCAGGTCGAAGGATCCGGACTCCTCGCATGTTTCAATCAGGAAGGTGCATTTTGGGTGTGGGATTCCCGACTCCTGAAGGAGTCTGACCGAGGTCACGCAAAGATAGCCGCCATATCCGTCGTCGATAGATCCTCTGCCGTACAGCCATGGGTCTCTCCTAACCGGCTTCAGAGGATGGAGCCCTTCGGACCATAGCTCTGGCTTGGATGGCTGCTTGTCCAGGTGTGAGTAGAATACCACCTCTCCTTTGCCCGTTCCCTCTATGGTGACAAGGAGTACTGGTGATTTGCCATCGATGGTGTGCTTCTGATAGCTCATCCCTGAAATTCCCTGATCGTCTAGCCATGCACTGAACAGGTCGATTGTGGCATCCAACTCCCCCAGTGAATCCCACTTCGGTTCGAAGAGGGGAGAGAGGGCCTTGATCCCGATGAATTCCCCTAGTGAGGGCAATATAGAGCTCTCCCATAGCTCATCACTACGTTCCATCATCCGGTCTAGTGTCTCCGACATGGGCCTGTGTGGGGGCTTGCACAAATGGACTCTTCTGCCATGGGGTAGTGAGTTTTCCTAGGGGCAGTTTCCACAGGAGCAAATATGCTCTGAGATTTTGGACTCTGGTTGTAAAGATATCTTAGCTGCACTAGACAGTAACTGATCCAATTTTTCAATCGTTTCTCTGAACATGTCTTCGGGGTACTCCACGACTCTCCCTGTAATGCCTACTAGGATGGCAGGCCTCAGTACCTTTCGATGAGGGAGGTTCCTCCTTTTCCGCTCGTCTTCTATGGTGGAGAGGGCCACGTAGTAGAGGGCTAGCTGCATACCATGGTGCTCTAGCATCTCTATTTCTGCATCGCACGCTGGCTCGATTTTGAAATTTCCATATGGCTCCATTAGTCCTTCTCTGACATCGGAGTTTACCCTGAAGGCCTCCTCGGTCTTGAGGTCTATTGGTCTGATTGCTCTTCCTTGTTCGGAGACCGTGCAGAGTACTAGGTCAATTACACCATCCATTTCTACTTCTGCCTCCTCTATCACAGATAGGGGCTCTGGGCCATCAGGGGTCCACCTAGACCTGACTATCGTGTCTATGGTCGACCTCCTTGACAGGTGGAATGGCATTTCGGTCCTCAGTCCTTCAACCGTTTCCCCACCGTTCTCTTTTCCTGATGTTAGGTCCCCTAGAGGGCCTTCCTTGATTCGGGATAGCATGGTCTGGGTTAGGGATCTACACCCTTCCCTATCAGCCCCCGGTGGGAGCAGTTCATCGAGAACCTGGTTGATTATCGACACATCCTCTAGCTTATCTGGAGTTATTTCCGTCCATGAATCGGGTAGGTTGGCATCGGCTAAGTCAGGAGGTCCTGGATTACCGAGGCCTATCTCGAAGGCCCTGTGTACTATGTTGCCCAGAGTTGCGGCAGTGACTCCCCTGGGGAGGTTTGGTACCTCCTCTTCCTCGGATCTAGAGACGAAGATATCAGATTTCATAGCGGCTCTGGTCTCCAGCCAGTATCTTCGGCTGCACATCTGCAGGACCGGTATCCTGTGAGGAGCCACCCTGACTCTATTGGAGCGCTCCCTTCTAGGTGCTGGCATCGGAGGAATTTGCTTTCCGAGGGACTGTTGGGCTGCGTCATTTACCATCTCAATCCTCTGGAGAGGGGTTAGTGGGTTCGTGTGGTCGTCGGCAGTGTCGAGGCAGTCAGGGTGGTGAATCAGTGCGAAACCGGGGAGCGTATTGGTGCCGAGGAACCCCCCGATCAGTGCACTCATTGGATTGATCAATCTATGCCCCCCATTGATGGTTCCCGAATATGGCCCGAGCTTGTCTTTCTCTCTCAACCAAAATGAGTCGTCTTCATCGTCATGGCCAAATTCGCTTCTTCTCCATGAGCCATGACGTAGGGACTCCAGCCACATCTGACCCAACTGGGGGATGGGGTTGGAGTATGTCCATGGTACGTACAATCCCTCTCCCGCTGGATTATTCCATTCTGTCCCTCTGGGGGAGCCTGAAATGATCAGCTTATTCTCAGCTCTTGTGGCAGCTACGTATAGGAGTCTTCTAGACTCTGCTTCCTTTCTTGCGGTGTGGGTCATTATGAGGTGTCTCCAAAGAGGAGAATGTGGGTGGTCCTTGCCCGTTTTCTTGATTGGCCATGGCTTGGGCCTCCCTCCAAACATCTCAGGTGTGACAATCATCCTGTTGGTGTACTCGTTCCTGAGGTTTGTCTGCCTTCCAGAGAAGACATCGGCGAGTATGACAACCTTTGATTCCAATCCCTTTGACCCGTGTATGGTCATTATCCTGACTGCCTCATTCTGTTGAGGGGATGATGCTTCTAGTGCTGAGGAGTCGCTATCTTTGATTGCAGACACCCTATCCGCAATAATCGAGGGGTCTCCCCCGAACTCCCTCGATAGGGACTTGATCAGGGAAATGAATTCTTCAGCGTCTTGCCTGTCCCCAGGACTATTGTTGGCTACTAACAAATCGGAGTTGTCTATCGATTCCTCCAAAGCATCGATTATACGGCCAGATGGAGCGAGTTTTGCCCATCTGGATATTAGTTCCCTAAGGCGCTCATTGTCGGAAGTTTCAGCCAACCTAGTTACTAGGTTCTCATTTTCGACAGCTCCGCTTAGTAAGTCCTGCAAACTGCTGTCATTCAGTCCGACAATGCTACTCCTGGCAACCCATGCAGCATTGTGCCTGGAGGTCGGACGAGCCAGGAACTGGAGTAGTCCGTTGAGGCAGTGAGCCACGGGCCTGTCCAGAAGGCCACCCTCCCTGTCTACCTGGGAAGTGACTCCTACGAGGGACAGTTGTCGTACTATGGAGTCCCTCAAAGCACTCCTGCTCGGAAGGAGTATCATGATGTCCCCTGGTGAAACGGGATCCTCCTCCGGAAGTTGATTCCAGTTTCCCGATGGCCCCCTGACTCTGATGGGTTTCCCGTCGATGAGGTTCCTCACCCTCCTTGCGATAAGCAGGGACTGCCTTTCTATTGAGTCGGGGATCCCATCAGTGAATGGGTCTAGGGGCGTAGTCAGGTCGACTGGTGGATCTTCTTCCCCGTCACTCGTGACAGGGCATATCCACTCCAATGACCCAGGGTTTGCTTTTTTGTTCGGACTTGGGAATAGTGGCTGAGGCGAGGCGTAGAAGTTTCCATCTGGCAGCCCCCTGTGCCTCTCAGAGAAAATATCCTTCCACCATTCGTCCATTACTTCCAGGAGGCCTCCGTCCGTCCTGTAGTTTACTTTGAGCCTGATCAGTCCTCGCCGACGCAACCTTACCTCTTCTTGGTCGGGTTTTGGAAGGTGCTGGTCCGAAAAGTCAAAGGGTATCCATTCAATTAGATCGAGTCCTGCATTCTCGGCCATTCTAGATGCTTTGGTAAAGCCGGAGGAAACGGCATTCCTGGGGTCTCTGCTCTCATCGAATCGCCTTAGTTCAGGACTCCGTGTTAACTCACTAACACTGGAGAATTCATGATCGTTGACGGACATCAGGTGATTGGAGTAATCCAAGAATCCTGCAACCTCGGCCTGTCTGAAGGCGTAGATGCTCTGCTTGACGTCACCCACATAGCAGATAGTTGGCTGCCATTGGGTGTCTGGTGGCGACAGGTCACTGGAAAGTTGCTCCCTAGGCCCCCATAGTCTGGATAAGAGCCTCCACTGGAGGGGGGAGTTGTCCTGTGCCTCGTCGATGATGAATGCCCTGTATCTCCTTCTAATTTTCTTCAGTGTCGCCACCCTTCTCTCCAAGTCTTGCCTTATTGCGCCGAGTCTGCCGGATGACTCTGCGGCTAGTGATGGGGACTTCTCCAATTTCTCGAGTTGGTTGAAGGCTGAGTGGATATGGTCGTCCCTCCATGGAGTCGGTCCGAGTGAGTCGAGAGCCGAAATCAGCTGCTTGGGGTAGAATTTCTTGCATGCTTCAGGGCAATTCGCCAATAGCAGGTCACCCGTCAGCCTCTGGATGTCACTGAAATCATCCACCTCATTAGTGTCCTTGATCTTCTTCAGTATTCCCTTGAATCCCAGATGTACCAGTCTCAAGTCGTTCAGATTCTGTGCCTCTCCATCTAGATTGAAATGGAAATCGGATGGCATTTTGCCGTCTGGGAGCCTTTCTGGTACCCCCTCGGGGAAGGATTCTGAGTATGGCTTTCTTTCTTCGGTCGAGCAAGGGGGGTTACGCGTGTCCAATAGCATTGCAAGTTGTGCGTAATGCAGGACGATGCTGCCGTTCTCGGTGGCATACCATCCATTCAGTCTGTCGTATATTTCATCCATCTCCGATCTGAGTCTCTCCTTGGTAGATTTATCGGATATCCTGCCAATGGTTTCTATTCCCCTGGGCCAGTTTGAGTCTTTTGGAAGGGTCTTAGCGACGCCGGGGAATATTTTCGGAGGGTCATTACCCGGCCTCTTTAGTAGAGATGCTCTGGAAGCCGTGCATTGCAGATGATGGCTGATCCACACGAGTTGCTCCCAGGGGTCAGACGGCCGTGACTTCGACAGGCTGTCCATGCATGCCATCCTAGATTCTGCTGGCCACCCTTGTGGGGCGAAGTGGGTGGTGTTCCTTTTGATAAGCTCGCAGAAGTCTGTAGTAACTCCTTGTAGTTCGAGAAATACGTGTTCTATCCTTTTCGGGTCAATGGACGACATTATTCTACTGAGGAGGAGTTCTCCGTCTATCTCTCCTTCATTGTCGGAGATGGTCCGTACTCCCTCATCTATGAAGACCGAGTTTCTGACTAGTCCCCTCAGGATCCTGGAAGCGGTCCACCTTCCATGGTACATCCTCGCTATCCGATCCCTGGCTTCTAGTACCTTCTCAACAATTTCTCCAGCCACTCCTGCATCTACAGCATCCCCTATTCTGGACCTCGAGCTAGGTAGCCTCCAGAGGATGTTGATTGCCTCGTCTATAGCCAGTTCCCTAGCTGCATCCGATATCTTCTCCTGTGCGTACGCATCTGCGAGGATGTTCTTGAACGGGGAAACTAGCTGGTTGAAGAACGAGTCTATCGTTCCCACCGGCGCGTCCTCTAGTTGGGCTAGGAGCATCTCGGGGTCTCCGACATTAGCGACCCTTGATTCATCCGTGATGCTCAAGTCTTGAATCTTCGACCTGAGCCTGTCTTTCATCTCATCCGCGGCCTTGTTTGTGAATGTCAGTAGGACCACTTCCCCCGGAAGAAGCCCGGGCCATTTCCGGGGGTCGCTGATATCTGCAGGGGCTGAGATGTGCGTTCCCCCTCCGGGGCGCGGTGGCCTCTCGGGGATGGGTGTCAGCCTAGTTGCCCTCTGGTCACTGGAGAGGTAGTGTTGAATTACCCTGTCAACAATCGTACTGGTCTTGCCGGTTCCTGCTCCTGCGTCGACTACTATGTGGGAGTCGATATTGAGTGCCAATCGCTGACCGGTATTCAGGAGCATCAGAAATCATCCTCCAATCTGACGTCACATGCACTCTTGACTGGGCAGTACCTGCAAGACGCTTTGGACGGGGTTGGGTGTACTTTCCCATGTGATGCGGATTGTGCTGTCTTCAGAGCGACCGAGAGGCGATGTGCCAACCATGCCCTGAATGGGTCGCTCTCACTGGCGGCGCTCTCGTCGGGGAATCTGAAAAGCTCGTGGGTTAATCTCGTCCTCTCCCCTATTGACTCAGCGCTGACAAAGCCTTCTGAGACCTCGATACGATGCTCAGAACCATGCCCGAATAGGGATATTCCGGCTCCAACAACTAGGTCCCCTGGGTGATTGACCTCCCATGCTCTGGAATATATTGCTAACTGAAGTTCATCGAGGAGCCCTGTCCTGTGTCTTTCCTCTGGTGTCTTCCCGATTGAGGTCTTCAGATCCCTTATGGCGACTAGTCTCCTAGGTTTCCAGCCTGAGCCGTGAATCCTCAGAGGTGCTACAGTGTCGCTTCCGTCCTCGTTCACCCAAATCAGACCCGATTCGTCATGAGGAAGCAGATCCACCCGGTCTATCCATCCTCTGACAAGAATAGAGGGGACGTCTTTCATTTCGGGGATGTGAAGTTGCTTACTCAGAGATATTTCTGTTCCTGATTTGTTCGGGCCTGAGATATCCCATTCGACTGCTATTGGCATTGCGCCGGAGACACTGAATTCGGAGGATATCATGGCTCCGATCCTACCTGAAACTGGCTTTGGTTCCGGATTCGAAAGCCAGTCTCTCCAGTCTTCTTGGCTCATCCCTGACAGTTCTTTGCGCCAGTGTGTCGATGTGGCGTCTGTCCGTTCCAGCCAACGGGCCCTTGAGTCTAGGGACTCTAGTGCTGTTTTCATCAAGGATTCTCCTGTAATCCCAGATTTTTCTATGCTGATTGGGGATTCCCCTCTGAGTACCTCCTCCACGTCCCTCTCCTCTCCCATCTTCATCCCCAGTACTTCGTGAAGGATGTCGTAGTGAATATCATGCATCAAATCTCCATGGACTCTCTGGTCTAGATCTTCGGATTGGCTCTCGTCTTCCCTGGCTCTCAGTCCACTGGCCAGCCAACCCCTACGGGGGCATCTCGCCCACTCCTGCAGCCTGCTAGCAGACCATATCCTAACGTTCTGAATTGGGCCCCTCAGATGCCCGTTTCTGGCATCAGAAACTATTGATCCAGCGGCGTTTGGTGAAAGTGGACGAGGATCTATTGGTGGAAAAACTGGCCATCTATCCGAGCTCCTTGGCGTATGCATGTTTCCTTCTTCGTCAGCATACTTACTCCCTGATTTGATGAGGAGGTCTGTGTCAATTGAGGTGAATTGATTCAAAGCGGTGTCCGAGAAGTGTCCATCGGGACCTACATTAGTGGGCTGACGCGCCTCCCTATCCCTCTGAAGTTCCACGTCAAGAGGGATTGAAATTGAGTCGGGATTCAGAGGTGGTCTTTCAGGGGATATCATTCGGTTTAATTGGGATCCTTCGGACTGTCTCTTGTCCCTGGGGCTTAAGGGGGCTTTTTCATCATACGCGTATACCTCAGGATCTTCCACGAGATCAATGGTGATCTCCCTGATGGGTGCAGCTGCTGGCGTGGAGGAGTCGGTGCTGGGATCTAGGATTACTACCCTGGGCGAGCAATGGAGGATGTTGGAAAGGTAATGTCTAGCGTCCATGATTGGTCCCTCGGGACCCAGGAGATTTCTCGAGTGCCTCTCACTGTCTCCTAGGAATGAGAATTTAGGGACCTTCAATTTCCACGAAGAGCTTGAGGTGTTTGCCATAATCAGTAAGTCGGAGGAGCATCCCAACGTCATTGCCGGGCTCATTAGCCTGATTCTGCTTGTGTTCATGGGGTTGTTTGAGATGGTTAAAGATCTGATCAAGTGAGACGTTTCATGGACCCACTCTGGACCTTTCTTGGCGGGGTCTATTCCTAGGGTTGACTGGAGTTTTCTTAGGGACCTGTGCTCGGAGAGTATCCTCTGTACTACTATTGCAGGTGGAATTGAGTTGTCTTCGAGGGATGTTTTGTTGCCTTGTTGAATCAGTATTTTACTGGCATTATTGAGCCATTCGTCCGCATCCCTGGGGGGTTCATGGACTGGTAATTTTACCCCAGTGTGGCACCCTACGTAGATGTCTTCTCTTTCCAATAGTTCCCTGTCTTCCTTCCTCAAAAGGGGCTTCATAGAGCAGGAAAGTGAAAGCAGCCACCATTGTGTTGATTCCTTTGCTGGACCGTTATCATCGGACATCGGTGGCACCCTAAGGGCGTCTAACCAGCTAGATAGCGCTCCCCTGCCTCCAAGAATGTGTTCTGTTCTAGAAAAGGTAGAAAGTAATGCAGGATCGGCTACAGGGCTTATTTCAGGTGAAGAGGGATGTTCGAGTACTGCCTCGAAAGGACTGATGGAGACTTGCATCGAAAGGGTCCTGATGTCTTCCATGGAGAATGAGTTCGTTCCATGTCCGGAGTTGCATAGCTGGTGAAGCCAGAAGCCGGCTGGTGTGCTGATCAATGGAGTTTCTGTGTCTTGGGTGGACAGGCCGATATTTCTCAGTAATCTTGTCCATTTGCCGATGCTGTCTTTCAGGGACGGTTCTACGATTATCACACTGCTGTTGTCATTATTATCCAACTCTTCTTTGATGATGGAGAGTGCAGCATCGAATGAGTGATCCTCGCTTTGGAGCATAACCCTACGGAAAGATTGTGCCTCAGGGGCATCTTCGATTTCGTGAGTCGGGACCCACGAGGGGATATCAGAAGTGGAACTGATGGGCTTTTTGTCCTGAAGCTGGAAGCCATGATGCCCTAGTCTGAAGCTTCCGGGGTTTGTGAGTTGATGAATGGGGCATATTTCGGATAGAGCGAGCAATATTCTGGCATGCGATTTGGGGAATGAAGGAGGGTGGTCCAGAAAAATAATCCCATCAATATCCTTCAGAGTAAACGGGATATGGGTATCGGATAGGTTCGCTAGAATTCGAGTGGTGACGAAATCTGGATGAGTGCCGCCCAGCCTTTTCTCCAGATCGTGGAGGATCATGGAGAAGGACTTGATTCCCGGGCCATCCCATGACCCTAGTGCATGTTCAAGGGCGAGGAAGCGATGTAGCTCAGACAGAGAGTTTGTTTTACCCCGCCCCCATGGCATATCGGGGAGTGGGTTGATGACTGGAAAGGAGAGTTTGGCAGCAGCAGAGGCGCAAGCTTCGTGAAGGACAACCTCGAATGCCGGACCCGTTGAGAGTCTCCTAGGAAGCCTTAGGTCTGCTAGAAGTGCCGACTTCAGTGAGTTCATGGTGTGGTGGCCATTACGGTCGAAGGCGAATCCAAGTTCGCTAATTCTGTGCATTATCTCCCTTCGACTCTCCTCATTTGGATATATTATGAGGATCTTTGAAGGGCCCCCTCTTGATGTTGGTCGCGGGTCTATTGCCTGGTTTACGAGGTGCTCGAAAAGCCAATCGGGGATTGCCCCGGGAGGGGTCTCCTCTATTGTCAAAGAATCACCTACGTCGGACATTCGACTCCTCCTAGCGAACTCGATTACCGGCCGGGGTTATTCAACCCAGCGATTGTAGGTGGCCAACCGGCTCATTTCTTTCTTCTATTGGGCAATATAGCAGCGAGGCTGCATAGAAGTGTGGATATCCCCGCCGCGGGGAGTGGTGAACCATTGCCCGAGGTTTCTTGCTCCCAGTCCAAAATGAGAACAACGGTCATGTCATCGCCATCCCAAGTAGAAGGAGGGGTCAATGAGAGAGCCCCGTCTTCTCCTTCCAACTGTATCGACTCACGTAGGACGTGTGAGTAGTGTTCGAGTCCATTCGAGCCATCTGGATAGTAGGCTGTTTCCTCGACGAACATGATCCATGGGGTCAGTGACAGGGAACTGCACTCGCCTTCACAATTGTAAGTAACTCCAGAAGTATTCCATGTTATCTGAATGCCCTGGCCTGAATTTTCCAAGGTCGATATCGACATTCCCATCTGCCCGGAAACTGGAGCGGAGGAGCCTTCAGAAATCGATGCTCTAAAGTCGTCTGTGATTGATTCTGTCTTCGGTCGAGTTCCAAAGTGCATTCTCTCACCATCGATGATTGTGGTAGGTGCCAAGTGCGGTGCACCTCCTATCTCGGTGACCGCGTGGCCATACATGGATTCCCAGCGCTCCTCAGTACTATTGCTCCCGAAAGGATCGTTCACCTGGAACCAGTGATCATGGTAGTGGATTAATTCGACTTCCGATTCACCGATTGCCTCTTCCATGTAGCCCTCGGTTTTTACACAGTTCAAGCACCAAGTAGCTGTATACACCTCGATTACAGTGGGGAGTTCGCTTACCTCAGAGGATACTGATGAAGAATTTTCGGAGAGAGGCAGGGAGATTCCACCTATTGTCCCCCCGTTGGAGTCTGAGGAGGTTCTTGCCTCTTCCCAGTCAACTTGGATAGAAGCACTAGAGGTCAATGGGATCAATATGAGGGATGTCAACAGGACTGCTAACACGGGCCTCATGGTTTCTTGCGGGCGCCTATGATATTGAACGCTTGTGGGTCATTGTGCCTTGTCAAATGCGTTGATCGCCCTATCGATATCCTCATCGGTGATATGCAGATGAGTCACTGCCCTGATTGAGGAGTCATCGATTGTGAGGGTGTCTACGCCTTGTTTGGAGAGTTTCGAGACGAGCCGGTCGGCTTCACCCTCTTCGCAGCCGATGTACACCATATTGGTCTGGACTTGATCGAGATCGACTGAGAAGGCTGGCATTTGCTCGACTGCTTCTGCAAGCCTCCTCGCCCTACTATGATCCTCCGATAGCCTGTCTATGTTGTTGTCCAAAGCATAGTTTCCACCTGCGGCAATAATTCCCGCCTGCCTCATACCACCGCCGAACATTTTGCGCCATCGGTACGCTCGAGATATCATCTCGTAGGAGCCGGCCAGGACGCTTCCCACTGGGGCCCCGAGTCCCTTGCTAAGACAAATTGAGACTGAGTCGTAGTCCCTGACGATCCGTGAGACGTCTTGGCCGGTAGCAACAGATGCGTTGAATATCCTAGCTCCATCTATGTGGGAGGTGCATTCATTCTCCCTGGCAACCTCTGCAATAGCGTCCATGGTCTCCAAGGAGTAGCAAGTCCCGCCTCCTCTGTTGGAGGTATTCTCGACGCATATCATCGATCCGTTCGGGAAGTGCCCGAGGCTTCCATCTCCCTTCCTTCCCGCCCTAGCCACATCGTCCGGATCCATAATTCCCTGAGTGCCTGGAACCAATGCAACGGAGACTCCAGAGAGAGCGGCAAAGCCCCCTCCCTCATAGATGTAAATGTGGCTGTGTGACTCTGTAATTATCTCATCACCGGGTTCGGTCTGGGCTCTGATTGCAGTGGCGTTCGACATAGTTCCCGAGGAGACGAACAGTGCTGACTCCTTGCCCAGCATACGAGCAATCTTTTCCTGTAGCTCGATCACAGTTGGGTCGTCCCCTAGAACATCGTCACCAACCTTCGCGGAAGCCATTGCTTCCCTCATCGAGGGAGTGGGTTGTGTCACTGTGTCACTTCTGAGGTCCACTCTGTCGGATGGGTAATCTCGCACGTTCTGGGCAGGAAAGCTATCCCATATCAACTAATTCAGGTGAACTGCCTCAGTGCGTAGCACTGAACTTTATGATAAAATACTAGATATTCTCCGCGATATCAAGTGTTGTTGGGAACACCGGCAAATAACAAAACATCGGTTTTTGGCTGTTTTTGGCGTATTCCATAGGTTCTAATTATAACATATGGGTCTTGTGGGCAACCGCTCACTAAGGTGAGGAGGAAAAAATATGGAAATGGACAACAGAGCAATGATGAATGAAGTTGGAGGTGCCTTTATGGTATCCTGGATGGTTCTCGCGGGAGCCGGACTAGGAAGCCTAGAGGGCGCTGTCCTACTAGCTGCAGCATGGATGGCAATAAGTGGAGCGCACATCCTGCCTGTTGTTACTTGGTGCCACATGATGACCGGTGACCTGAGTGACACAGACGGAATGATGGGTAACGCTATGCTACTCTTATCTCAGGTAGTCGGTGCCGCACTAGCGATCGCACTGATGACCGAGGCTGGAGCTATAGAGACCGGTTGGGCAGCAACAGCCTGGGAGGCCCCTGAGCTATGGGGAGCACTCGGGATGATTGCAGGTGGTGCAGTATTCTGGACCATCTACACCCGATGTGACGCATGGATGGCGGCCTTCTCGTTGATGGCGCTAGCCGGTGCAATGGGCGGAATGGACGCAGCGCACGAGATGGGAGCTTCGCTCCTAAGCGGCGCAGATGGCATCCAAGATGTCGCCCTAGACTGGATTGTCGACGGCCTACTAGTAGGTCTCGGCGCCAGAGTCGGCGTAATGGTCGACGACATGGTCTGAGATCGGTAAAACGATTGGTCAGAATAACGTAAGACGGACTGGGGGTCAACTCCCAGTCCGTCGAAACTCAAACACCTTCTGTGCTTCTAGTTGACCAGTGGCAGACTACTGGTTATCGAGTCTATGGAACTCCTAGGGCCTGGCCCGATACCCACCACTGTCACTGTACCTGGTGGAATCTCTGTGTGGCCTGCATCTTTCACCATGTGGGCTATCAATCCGCTCTCGGCGGCTTCACCGTATATCCTCTTCAGACCTTCCAAGTGAGGAGCGGCTACTACGATCTTGCGAGCCCCTCCGCTTAGGTACCGCTTCAGAGTCTTCGGCTCCCTGGAATTGGCCTTGAGGATGCATTCGCTTACTGCATGTCCGCACTGTGCTGCTAGCTTTCCCTTGGATAGGTTAAGATCAGCTCTTGTGACCAAGACCATGGTCAGCTCAGATTCTGGACGCGACAGCCTCTCTCACCACCGTTCTCCTGAGATTGTGTCGGGACATCATCTCAGATAATGGAGTCGCGAGCCATGCGACGAAGAACACGTTTCCAGATGCATGGAGAACATCGAATGGAATTCCTGAGACGATGTACAATGGTAGCATCTCTGCCCCGAATGAGTGTAGAGCACTAAGCGAGACTGTCCAGTCGAAGATGAATGCAGCAGCCACAGACAGGACAGCGACCCTAGAAACTGAGATACTGCCAGAAGGAGCCAGCCTCTGTGAGAGAAGGGCACCCGATACCCCCACCAGAGACCATGCAGCAGCCTGGTATAGTGTCCATATCCCGTGACCGAGGAATAGATTCGAAACCAACGCAACTGAAGTTGCTAGAACTACAGATCTAGGGGCACCGTAGTGAATCCCTGCAAGCAGGACGACTACTGTAACTGGCTGTACATTCGGAAGAGGCTCTAGAAGGACCCTCCCGGAGACTGCAAATATCCCAAGTAGGAACAGAACTGCGACGTCATTACCGGGATTCAGTCCCCTCTCAGCCTTCCACATCGACCAGCCAATAATAGCTAGGAGAATGAGGTTCATGACGAAGGTCTCCGCGGGAGACAGAGTCACTGCGTGCGCGTCTAACATGGTTGCACCCTCACACACATGGGAGGATTAGTCTAATCATGATTTTGCTTCCCAATAGCTCACCAGGTCTCAATTGTCCAAGTTACTACGCTATCGTCGTCAAGGGGAAGGTCACTGATTCCAACAGGTGCCATCTGGCCATTGTGGTAAAGTGCATAGTATGCTCCGGATGAGAAGTCCTCTGGGCACGGTGCTACATCGCATGGCTCAACACCTCCGATGGAGTCAATCTGAATGCCGAATGAGAATTGTGTTGAGGTGTAGGCAAAGTCCCCTCCTGATGCCATTACCGCCTCGTCAAATAGATCAATTCCAGTCTCATAGCCAGAGAAGCCCCCGACACATGCTCCGGAGCCGTTCCAATTGGAGTCGGTCATGAAATTCGTTCCGTCGCTGTCAATGTGGTGCCTTCCGCCGCCATATCCCTCGGGTGCAATATCCTCTGGGAAATCGAAGCACACGACTTGCTTTCCTTCCCAGATATCAGGCAGGCCATAGTGGGGGTCTCCTTCATCATCAACTAGCTCAGAGGTCATCCTCGCCCACTCAGTGGAAATAATCGAGGAGGATAGCAAGATCACGACTAGCCAAAGTGCTGAGAGGACCTTTAGTCTGTCTTCTTCTTTTATGTTGCTTGCAAGTGCCATAGATGCTGCAATCATGATCACGAGTATTGAGGCTATGTCGGACATGGAAAAATAGCCGGGCTGAGAAGGTAATTTAACTATGCTAATACAATATAGAAGGCTGAATAATAAGTCTCAATCTAGAATTTCGGAGATTTTCTCCCTTAGGACCTTGCTGACGACTTTCCCATCTGCCGAACCGCCTAGCTTGCCCATAACTACTCCCATGAGTGGCCCTATTGCTGCTTGGCCCCTCTCTCTGATGAATTCCTCTCGCTCCTTCAGAACCTCGTCCACAGCAATTTCTACTTCACCATCAGCGGCAGGGGTGAAACCCCTTGACGAGGCCTCGGATGCCATCCACTCCAGGAGGTGTTCCGTATCCTCAGATTGTGCCTGTGCCACCAGGGGCGATACCCCTTCCCTTGTCATCACTCCATTCTCCCTCAGGTGGATGGCGACCTCTAGAGCTCTGATATTGGATGCACCAAACTCCAGTAGAGCACTCGCCCATGCCTTTGCAGGGATCTTGAGATCGCCCTCGACTCCCTCAACCAGGAAGTCATCCAGTTCATTGTTCAGGATGGATTGTTTTTGATTCTCAGAGATATCGTAGGGGTCGATTCTTTCGGCTCTCTGAAGTGATGAGAGGGGTAGTCTTCCACATATTTCGTCCCATCTCTGAGAGGGGATTTCCAAAACTGGGACATCGGTCTCGGGATACATCCTGGCTCCCCCCGGGAGCGGGCGCATGGCAGTAGTGGTTCCGTCTTCGGGCTGACCCTTCCTGATCACAACGTTTCGTACTTCCTGAGGAATCCTGTGGTAGGCCATCCTAGCCCTGCTTACTACTGATTCAAGGGCTAATTCTGCTTGCCAACGGGGAGCGATGCATATTGCGAATGCATCGGTATCTGAAAGCGATAGTTCACGGACTATTGAATCGACTTGCTCTTGGCCGATTCCATATGCGGGAAGTTCGTCTGAATGAAAAATTCCTGCCACGCCAGCTAGTTTTGCAGCGCTTGCCAGTTCCCTGCCGAGACGAGGCAACTGAGCGCCTTCGGAGTCTTTGTCCTTTGTTCCCAGCTTCCCTGAGAATCCAGGTAGTGGGACACAGAGGGACTTCTCCCCCATCTGTAATGCCTCAATCACCCTTGTTGAGTCGCAAGCGGAAAGGATACTGGATACATCGTGCATCTCCAGGGGGATTTTCGATTGTGTGGCCAGCGCAACCCTGTTTTCTACCGGTCTCTCGGTTTTTCTTCTATCGGACGGGAGTAACGGAAGTCCGGACTCCTCGCGAAGCTCATTTGCCAGCCTGTACATATGCAGTTGCCTGGCCATCTCGAGACGGATGATCTTGGGGATCCATTCGAGGTCCTGACATCCCTTTATCTCCACCCTGTCCCCACATGCGAGACTTACGTTGAGATCTTGCCTGATTGAGCCGAGGCCTCTCCTAACCCTACGGGTGTCGCGCAGAAGAGTGCCTAGGGCCAATGCGGTCTCCTTGGCATGCTCTGGTGATACGATATCCGGTTCTGTTGCGATTTCTACCAGAGGCACTCCTAATCTATCGAGTGTGTATGTTACCACTTCTCCGGCAGGGGTTTTACTAGACTCAAGCTTTCTGGCTGAGTCCTCCTCTAGGCATATCACTGCTATCCCGACATCTCCGGAGGGCGTCTGTATTGTCCCGTTTGTTGAGGCCAGGGTAGTTCTCTGAAAGCCACTGGTATTGGAGCCGTCTACAACTGTCTTACGCATTGCCTGCATCGCGGGAACTGGCTTTGCATCCATCATTGCTGATATGGTAAGGACGACTTCGACCGCTTCCTCGTCATGCGCCAGCGGGGGTGCCTCATCCATCTCGATCAATCCTGAATTTGGAGACTGTATGTAGACGAAGGAGCGGTTTCTCCTCTGTTCGAACCTAGCTGCCACATCGACACCACCGCTTTCGCCCTGAGAGGCCCTGAGTCTTCTCTTGGAAATGGTCCAATTGGGAGGGACATCGCTCATTCCAAACTCATAGAGCTCGCTTGGCATTCTAGAGTGCAGCTTGCCCGTAGCTAGTTGCTGGTGAATCTCAAGACCGCACATGAAACCTAGGGCAGCTGGGTCCAAAGTTGAGGGCGCATGTACGTCACCCATGGGCTCCATGGTATCACCGGAACGGGCAATTGCTCATAGGCTCAGCGGGCAAAGGAGTACGTGTCGTTCCTTGGCATGAATAACTCACCCGACATCCTCATCTTGGATAGTGCCTCTTCAACCGTCTGCTCCGTTAGGTCCCTCGCCCTGCATCTATTGAGGATATCAGTTAGCTCGGCCGTGCCATCTGTTTCCTGACAGATGTCCCTGACTACTTGCCTAATGACGGAATTGGCGTTCCTCTGCCGGTGTGGCACACCAGAGTATAGTTCGGAGTCGTCTTCTATTCCCGACTCATCTCTCCAATGCTTGAAAACGGCCAAAGCAACTGACGCATCACGCTTGTTCGCGACCTGTCTGAGGTGCATCCTAGCGTGAGCCTCAGTAAGGCGTATCAGTGCCTCTAGTGCCCTAGCAGTGACTGGAACTGGGGCTTCGTCCGAGCCGTCTTCCCTTCCGTATGATTGCCTCTCACTGATGTAATACTCGTGAATAGCGGTTTTGGCATCATCGTCCAAATCTGGGTGGACGTGTCTCTTAGCATAAGCGATGTACTTCCTCAGGAACTCAAGGGTCAGGTGTTCGTGGCCATCAACGCCAACGGAGTAAACCTGATCTTTGTCTGGCTCTGATGGATCCATTTCCATTGATTCCTCCATTTTTATTTCACTCATGGCGCTTGTTCTTGTGTCCAGGATGTGCTTGGCTATCCTCGCATCATCCTCGGCCTTGACTTCGTCCCTTATCATCCAAATAATATCAAATCTGGATGCTAGAGGTGCTGGGAGGCCTGTCTCCTCGTACATTCTTAGGACACTCTGATTAGGCCCTCTCCTCGAGAATCTTCCTTCCTTTGGATTCGCTGCTGCTAGCACTGCACATCTCGCGGGTAGAGTGGCTGTGATTCCACCCTTGGCCACGTGAATCTGCTGTTGCTCCATTGCTGGGTGGATAGCGCTCCTATCTTCTTTGGTTATCTTATCAAACTCGTCAATCGCCGCCAGTCCTTTATCGGATAGAGGGAGAACGCCTGCCTCCAAGGCAAATCTTCCATCACCAAATGCATCCTTCACAGCGGCAGCGGTGAGGCCTGCTCCTGTGACTCCGCCTCCAGAGGCGAGTTTACCCCTTGGAGCTAAAGTGGACATGTAGGAAAGGAGTTGGGACTTTGCGACTCCTGGGTCTCCCATCAGGAGTATGTGGATATCGCCTCTGAGGTGGCTCTTGTCAGAGGTAGACCTCCTGACTCCGCCGAATAGCTGTAGTGCCAATGATCTCTTGACGTGATTCATCACCCTAGTGGCGAAAATTGAGGGGGCTATTGACCTCTGCATCAGAGTCACTAGGTCTTCCCTCTGAGATACTTCCATGATTACTTCCCTGTCTTCCTCGTTGATCTTTATTTCAGTGAATGGGACGCTCTCATGTTCTGAGCTAACCAAGTGGTAGATGATGTCGAACATCGGGGTTTTCTTTCTATTTTTTACCTCGCTGTGTACGACAGGTATCACATTTGCAGTTATTCTCTCCCCTGGAAGGTGTTTGTTGACGAGATCCCCCTCGACAAGGGTGATTCCCCTCCTTGGCTGCGCGCCGCTAGGAACGTTCTCTGGTAGCTCCTGAACCTCAAGCCACTGATTGTTGATCATTCTGGAGATGTTCATGACTAGTTTGAATCTTGTTTCCCTCGACGATGAACCGCAGCCAGTTTCCGGAGAGCATTCGAGTGGCTCTTCCAACTCCCTCTCGTTCTTTTGATCCACTTCCATGATAGAACCGCACTTCTGACATTCAAAGACGGCCCTGTGGATTCTAGGTTTCAATTCTGATACCTTTGTTACTGAAACGTCCACGCGCCTTAGTTTCTCAATGTCCGAGCTACCTATTTCCCTCAGGGGCCTGCGACTATCCCTCGGGAGGTCGGTAACCCTTACCATTGCATCTAGATCAACTCCCCTCTCCTTGCAGATGTCACTAAGGGTGGCGCTTCCACTTCCCAGAATTTGCCTTGGCTCGTTGAGTATATCCTCTGCGAAGTCGGGGTCGAATCCCGTGAGGTCGTGGAATGACACTTCAATCACAGGAGTCTGGGTCTGCTTGGAAAGGAGCAGCGTGATCTCCTTCTCCTTGGCCTCATTAAGGAATGTCCTCCACCTAGGAGAGGAGTCGTGTACGGCCATTGTCATGTTTTTCACCGTCCGGCTTTGATGCCGTGATGTCACGGTCTATAACCAAAATGGAAGGAGTTGCACACCCCCTTGCTTCCAGTGGAGAGAAATGACTGGCGCATCGTGATGATAGGTGGTTTGTTGCTTCCACTGAATTGTTTCTCGATTATTGCCGAAATGGTGGTTGATGTGAGAGAGGTTGAAATTGATGAGGTGATAGGCGGACCATGGAGCACGCACGTTCGGGAAGTGATCTCCTCGTGCGACTTGACCCGGGGGAAGAAATACACACAGCACTAAGGAAGCTGGCAGACGATCTTGGATTTGATGCGGCTGCTATCACAAGCGGTATTGGTCGGACTCGTGACAATCAATATGGGTACATGGATGAGGAAGGCGTCTACCAAAGGCGCCCTTTGGATTCACCATCCGAACTGGTCAGCCTCTCTGGAAATATTGCTCGTACAGAGAAGGGAGATGCATTCACCCATATCCACTGCTGCTGGTCTGATGATGACAACAACGTCCATGCCGGTCATTTGTTCCAAGCTACTGTTCATGTTGTGGCTGAAATCCATATCAGAGTCATGGATCATGCCACCATGACGCGCTGCCCTCTTGCTGAGTTCGAGTTGTTGGGACTGGAATTTGACTAGAACAAATACGATGGGGGATAATGATGCGAGTTCTATTCGCACATGGGTTCGAAGGCGGTCCATCCGGGTCCAAGCCGACATTCATGAGAGAAGTACTGGGGTGGGATGTAACTGCTCCAGTAATGTCGGAACTCGGATGGGATATCGGGAAGCAAACAGAGGTGCTCCTCAAGAGAATTGATGAGTCAGACTACGACTTAGTGATCGGTTCTTCCATGGGCGGACTTGCAGCGGCCAATGCCTCATCACTTAGGAGAGATTCTAGTTTCCGAGTTCTTCTTATCGCTCCCGCCTTCGGACTTTCAGATGCATACACCAACAGACTAACTGAACAGGAACTGTCTGAATGGAGGGAGTCTGGAACTAGGGAGTATCGAGGCTTCGAATTGGACATAGAACTGGGATGGGAGTTCATGGAGACTGCAGAGAGGATGTCGTGGCCGGCCCCGGGACACATGACTACGATTGTACATGGTAGACTAGATGATGTCGTTTCGATTGAAGTATCCAGGAGGGTGGCTGGAGAGAGCGATCTCGTTGAGTTGGTTGAGATTGACGATGGTCACAGGATGAAAGGCTGCTTGCCTCTAATAGCCGATCTGGCTTCTGAACTAATGGCCCGTGGATCCTAGGAAGTACTCGCCAATCTCTGGGTCGGTGAGTATCTTCTTAGCGTCCCCTGTATGCACGATCTTGCCATTTGAAACGATGTATCCCCTATCTGACCTGGATAGAGAAAGTCTGGCGTTCTGCTCCACGATAAGCACGGTTATTCCTTGTTCTCTCAGGGAGTCGATGCGCTCGATTATCTGCTGCTGGTACAGAGGGGAGAGGGCTGCAGTTGGCTCGTCGAGAAGCAGGAACTTGGGATCTGAAATTAGGGCTCTGGAGATTGCCAGCATCTGCCTCTCGCCCCCTGACAATGAGGCTGCTAGGTCGTGCACTCTGTCCTTGAGGTCGGGGAACATTTCCATTGCCCTTTCGATCCTTTCATTGAGTAATGCGCTTGAGAGGCTATTACCGCCCATCTGCAGGTTCTCCAAGACGGAGAGTGAGGGGAATACATTGTCTACCTGCGGGACGTAAGCTATGCCTTGGTTCACCAATTGATCTGTTCTCCACCCCGAAACATTGGTCCCCCTGTATGAGACCTCTCCCGAGTAATATGTGGCGATCCCGAAAATTGTCTTGATGAGCGTTGACTTACCACAGCCATTGGGGCCAATTATCGTGACAAACTCCCCCTCATCGACATACATGTCTATCCCATAGAGAATCTGGACCGAACCATAGCCCCCCTCTAGGCCGTTTACTTCGAGAACTCTTGTCATTCATCATCCTCCGATGGGTCGCCCGCTGCTCCAAGATACGCCTCGATAACTTCCTTGTTTGCCCGGACCTCGTCAGGAGTCCCTTGCATCAGGATCTCCCCTTCGTTCATAACGACGATTTTGTCAACGCCCTGCCTGAGTATGAAGTCCATGTTGTGCTCTATGATCAACACCGAGATTCCAGTTTCATCTACGATGTTCCTAAGGTTGTTGAAAATCTTCATCGCTAGCGGGCCGGCGACTCCCGCAACTGGCTCATCGAGAAGGAGGAGGTTTGGGTCACCCATCATGGATCTCCCTATGTCAACTAGCTTGCTCTGCCCTCCTGACAGTTCGCTTGTGAGGTTGTGTGCCATATGAGGTACCTCTAGCTGGTCCAGGACCCCATATGCCCTCGAGAGTCTCTCCTCTTCGGCTGGGTTGGAAGGCATCAGAAGGGACCTCGCAAGTTCCTTGATTGATGATCCGAATTGCCTCCTCGGAGGGACCATGAGGTTCTCTATAACAGTCATCTGACGCCAGAGATTTGTGTGCTGGAATGTCCTGGTCATCCCAAGATTCTGAATCTGATCTGGCCTCATATACGATACGTCGTTTCCGAACATCTCGATGCTTCCTGATGTCTGTTCGAGAAGCCCGCTGATACAGTTGAAGGTCGTCGACTTACCACATCCGTTTGGGCCTATTAGGCCGACGAACTCTCCCTTTCCTACCGTGAATGAGACGTCCTTGACGGCTACTAGCCCGCCAAACTCCTTCCTGAGCTTGTCGACCTTTAGAACTGGATCAGTCACCGGCAACACCTCCAGAGGGCCTCTCAGGCCGGACAGGGACTTCTGGGAGAAGTCCCTTGGAATTGAACTTGAGAGAGAACAGCATCAAGCAGCCGATTAGGAGAAGCTTGACGTAAAGCATGTCGGCACTAACGACACCACTGAAGAATGACTCTTCTATCGACCTCTCTCCGAGAACTATGGCTCCGAAAGAGAAAATTGCCGCACCTGAGGCTCCAATGTCCAATAGCCTCTCGGAACGCACGACGAATCCAGCTGCCATTACGATAGCGAAAACCTTGGCTGCCTCCCATTGATTCGTGAATAGCCATTCGAAGAGTGAGTCGATTCTCGAAGCAGTTGTGTGGAGGGGGAGATCTGGGGATCCCTGTCCTGCCACTAGTACATTGAAGACGAACTCCATCAGGACGATGATGAATGCCCCGACCACCATTCCCCTATTGTTGGAGGTTCCGCCAATGATGAATGCAGCCCAGACGAGGAAGGTGGAGCGGGCCGGAGACATGAATGTTGGTTCGAAGCCTGTGAGCTTCCAAGCCCAAATCGCGCCTGCAAGAGCGGCAATGGCTGCTCCGAGAGCGAGGCTTGCCGCCTTGTGAGTCAGTATGTCATGTCCATGGTGCTGAGCGACTTCCTCGTCCTCTCTAATCGCCTTCAGGACCCTGCCCCAAGGAGAGGATAGGAGATTAGAAAGCAGCTTCCAGACCAAGGCGACTGAAATCAATGAAATTACCATCAGAATGAACAGATAAGGCGCTGGTTCACCAAGGTTCAGTAGTTCTGCAACTTGATTTGCAGGTGTGTCGATTAGCGAGATGTCGTCTCTGCAGGCATCTGGGCTGACCCACTGGGAGTCTGGACCGGGCTCCTCGGAGCCACAGAACCACCAATTCTCCAGCGGCAGCGGGTAGGCAGAGATTCCGATAGCTGAGCCCACGGCGCCAACCCTGAGCAGGGGCTCTCCAGCCAGGAGTACCCTGACTATCTCGCCTAGGGAAATTGTGACGATTGCGAAGTAGTCAGTTCTGAGCCTAGCGGTCGGATACGCCAATGCCCAGCCCAAAAATGCGGCTAGTGCCACCCCCATCATCGTGGCTGGAAGTATCCCCCATCCATACCCGTGCAGTTCCTCTGGTGCTGTGAGTATTCCCACTGTGATGGTCCCTATTCCGACGAAGAAGATGACGCCGAAGTTGACCATGCCAGTGTATCCGGTATGCAGGTTCAGTGAGAATGCCATCAATATGAAGATGGCCAGTGAGACTAGGACGTTGGAAACCTGGAGGGTCTTCTTCCACCTGAAGTCGTCAGTCTCAGCTATTGGCAGCCACAGAAGGAAGAGCAGTAGGATGGTCAAGAGGATAGAGAAGAATATCCAAGACCCGATTGGACTCTCTCTGCCGTACTTCTCGAGCTTGCTTCTCTGATCGGGAGAGCCTCTTGTGATGAAGGTCAGGGCATTGGACGAGGAGGAGGAAATAATCGAGGACGCCTTCTCTCTGGGAATTGCTGATATCTCCCGGAGTTGTTCCGTTATACTGTTCACTGCCGTACGGTGCCTTCTATCGAAATCTGACCATTTTCTGAGCATTCCCGTCTTTGCTGTGGATATTGTTTCTGATATCGATGACTGCAGCGATTGTATTTGGTTCCATGAGCTTTCTACGTGCTTGTTCTTAGAGTCTGAATCCGAAAGGATGCCTATGCCCTCGTAGATTGAGTATCCCCATAAGGCGATAATCGCACCGGGCCAGATCAAGTCGCCTAGGTCTACGATGAAGTTGACAAGTCCTATTTCGAAGTTCATCATGCTCAACCAAGACTCATGCATGGATGCAACTGCGTCGGACACCCACTGTTCGGCCTCGAAGGGGGAAAGCTCGCTCGGGGGGCTCATCTGATCGAGTAGGTGGGACTCTGTGAGTGGCGAGTCCTCGAGAAGTAGTGTTCCGTCGTTTCTCCCCGTCATGACGGCTAGGTTGGTCTCCGCGAATTCGTTGGAGGCGCAAGAGTCCGCACAAGCCCCGTCCGCGAAGGAGTTCCTCTCGACGAAGTCGCTGAGTCTGTGGAATACGTAGACAGCGATGGCAGCGGCAGAGAAGCTCTGCATCCGGTGAGTACGGTTCGACCACCAGTGATGGAGGCCGAATATTCCAGTGGGCATTATGGCTAGAGCTGCCGCTATCTTCTGCGTCTTGTCCGAGTCATCCTCCTTGCGCTTTCTGAGCCTCTCTATCTTCCATTTCTCATATGCATCACCTATTCCCTCTGGCATAATCATCAGGATGGCGACGAGGAAAATGTATGGCATCACACCATCGAGAGCGGAGTAGTTTGATCTCCCCAGAGGCATTCCTATCCCTATCAGGACCGGAGACGATAGAGCCCTTACGAACCCAACAATCAGAGATCCCACTATGGCGCCTGGGACGGAGCCTATGGTGCCTAGGACAATGATGGCAAAGGAAGGCAACAGTAAGGTGAATGCGGTTTCGGGGTTGAACCTCAGGGTCAATGCAAAGATAGCCCCGCCCATCCCGGAAAGTCCTGCGGACAGGAATGCGCTGGTCAGGTGGACCCTTTCGACGTTGATTCCGCTGCTGGCAGCTAGCTCTGGGTTGTCAGCGACGGCCCTCATTCTCCTTCCTAGCCTGGTCTTGTTCAGTAGGAGAAGGAGTAGGAGTACTGCTGAGAAGATGACTACTGGGACTGCTCCCTTGTAGTATGCGTAGTTGGTGGTGGCTTGAGTGACACAGTCTGTTGTAGTGTCGTAGAGCTCGATGGCTGGTTTCGAGGAATCACTGACGATTCTAGAGAGGATTGGCTCACCTGTCACCTCGTCGACGCCTGTTTGCTCGCAGTTGAAGTGCGTGTACGTCCTGTCATCCTCCAGCGTCCTCTCCCCTAGGTTGAAGCGTAGCTTAGTGGTTGGAAACTCCCACCTGAGGTTTGGCATCCTCCAGTCGCCCTCTGGCTCGAACATGTTCCTGCTAGCCCCGAACCTGAGGTAGGTGAGTGCCCGTAGGATAAGAGCGACGCCTAGTGATGCTATCATCATCACCTGGGGGCTCGTGTTGGTCTTCCGGAATCCCTTGTAAACGAGTCTGTCGATAATAATGCCAGCTATGCCTGTGAGTACGAAGGCAGCCACCAAGGTGAACAGGAGGACGGACCATGTCAGTACCCCGTCCTTGGTAGTAGAGAGGTTTGACATGGGGAAGAAGTAGTCAGTCCAAATCATGATCATGGAGAGGTACATTCCAATCATGAAGAGCTCGGATTGGGCGAAGTTCCCGTATCTCTGAACTTTGTAAGTAAGAGTCAGTCCTATCGCTATTGCTAGGTATGTGGAGGACCAAGTCAGGGTGCCTGTTGAAATTGAGACGAGGTCTAGGGTGAATGACGCGTCTTCGCCTAGGCCCTGCAGCAGGATATCTAGTGAGAAGAATGTGATAGCGACCATGAAGATGGGAGAAAGCAGTATTGCGACTGTCCTCGGAATCCCGCTGGGAATGTCATCGAAGAGGACCTTGACAACTACGAAGCCCGCTGCTATGGACTCGACCAGTTGCAGTAGCCAGACCATGTCATTGGGAAGCCCCCCTCCCAGTAACTTGTCCAGAATATTGAGGGCCCCCAGACCATTTAGAGTCCCCAGAAAGTTAGCATCGATGAACAGTAGGGCTGCGATAATCAGTCTGCGGGTCCCCCTAGGGAGCTCCGAGAACTGTTTACGGGCTTCGTGCAGCATGCTACTACACTGACCCGTCCATCATGCGAAATAATTGTTGGGGCAGTGCGGCGGGCCTCGCCCGCCGCACTGCTTTACGTTATCCAATCTAAGCAGTTGTTATGCCGTTGACTGGGTCCCAGTTCCTTGCACAGTCGTACGAGACAGTGTCGGTAGTTGCATCGTGAGAGAACTCACCTATGCAGAAACCGGCTGCAGGTACGTCACCGTTGCCCAGGAAGCTGATTGCTCCGCTGGCTCCATTCCATCCCTGGCCAGTACCCATGACGGCCATGTTGGCGTCAAGTCCGGGTGTGGCTAGAGCGGTGAATGCCGCGAAAGCAACGATGGTCACAGCGTCGAAAGCCTCAGCGGTGTAGATACCGCCAGCGCAATCTGGGCTCTGGGCGCACAGTGCTGCGAAGACATATACGACCTCGGACATGCCGCCTGCGGCTGCGGGCTTGGTAGCGATGATGCCATCGACAAGTGACTTGTCGGACATGTCTGCTGCAAGGCCCTCCTCTGCGATTCCATCAGCGCCGTAGATAGCTCCAGAGTAACCCTGGGAAGCCATCTCCTCGATGATAGCAGCGCCGTCGGACGCGTATGATACCATCATGACTGATGTGCAACCTGCATCGATGATCGACTGCACGTTGCCGCTGTGGTCGGTTGTGTCCTCTGCGTAGCCAATCTGGGTGCAGATGTTGTCAGCTCCCATGTTTGCCACGAATGCATCGGCCAGTCCAGCGCCGTACGCGTTGGTCATGTGCAGAACAGCGACGTTGTCTTGCATGTCTGCGGCCATGACGTCAGCAACCACTGATCCCTGGAATGCGTCACTTGGGACGACTCGGAAGAATCCTGGGTATGCTGCTGCGTCGGACAGTGCTGGGCTCGTGCTCGCGTAGGATACCTGTGGTATTCCTGCTGCGGCTAGAACAGCGTTAGCGCCCATCGAGGCACCGGAGCAAGCTGCTCCGACTACGCCCCAGACGCCGGCGTCGACTAGTGCCTGGCCGGCTGTTCCGCCCATGGTACCATCGCAGCCAGAGTCAGCGTAGACTATCTCGAACTGCACTCCGTTGCTGTATCCGATCGTGTTGGCTAGGCCGACAGCGATCTGGGATGCTGCAACGAAACCTGGTCCGTACACCGCGATTGGGCCGGTAGCGTCGTTCAGGAAGCCGATCTTTACAGTGGCTCCTGCCCATGCTACTGCGGAGACGCCAGCAGTGGCGTCCCACATCCTGTCGCAGTTGAAGTACTCGCCGTAGGTTGGCACGTGGTGGAAGGTGCAGACATCGTAGCCTGACCCGCCAACGTCACCGTTGTCCAGGAAGGAGTGGGTTCCACTCTCTCCAGCGTAGCCGTCACCGACCATGTCGATGTGCATAGCCATGTTAGCTCCATCCTCGTGCATTGCAGCGTGACCGATCATCATTACCGCGTCGTATGCCTCTGCGGTGAAGATTCCAGTCGAGCAGACGTCGTCTGCTGCGCAAGCGTCAGTGAAAGCGGTTGAACCGCCAGCTGCGGCTGCTCGTGGTCGTGTGACCTCGATGCCGTTTGCTGCTGCAGGGTTGGTGTAGTCGTTCAGTGCGGCCTCTCCGGCCATTCCGTCAGCGCTGAAGATTGGGATTGCTGCTCCCATGACTGCCATGGTCTCTACGATCATGGCTCCGTCGGAGGAGTACGATCCTAGGAACACGGAGTCGCAACCAGCGTCCATAACTGCCTGAACGGCAGCTGCGAAGTCGGTGGTTGTATCCTCGTATCCAGCCTGTAGGCAGACGTTGTCTGCGCCCAGGTTGGCTGCGACTGAATCTGCTAGACCTGCTCCGTACGCGTTGGTCATGTGCACGACTGCGGTGTTGGAAGCGCCGCTTCCTGCAATCATGTCAGCTGCTGCCTGGCCCTGTAGTGCGTCGCTTGGCACAATCCTGTAGAAGTGAGGGTATGCAGTTGCGTCGCTCAGAGATGGCGATGTGCTGGCGTAGGAAATCATTGGGATTCCTGCAGCCGATAGGATAGCGTTAGCACCCATCGAAGCACCAGAGCAAGCTGCTCCAGCCACTGCCGCAACTCCTGCGTCCGCTAGGGACTGTGCAGCTGCCTGTGCCATTGTACCGTCGCATCCCGAGTCAGCCTCGATGACCTCGAAGACGTAGTCGTCTCCCATTGCGTTCAGGTCATTCATTGCTGCTGTCCACGC
>MDTG01143506.1_pt1 | contig 45170 bp, 43 predicted proteins | sample 811421 | NCBI WGS metagenome assembly MDTG01 (sample SAMN05326645, study PRJNA326480) | marine metagenome | isolation source: seawater | place: Pacific Ocean: South East | collected 2011 | reverse complement strand
CGTCGAGCGGGTCGACCCGCATGTCGGCCTGCTCCACCGCGGCACCGAGAAGCTGATCGAGCACAAGACCTACCTGCAGGCGCTGCCCTATTTCGACCGGCTCGATTACTGCTCGCCGCTGTGTCAGGAGCACAGCTACGTGCTCGCGATCGAGAAGCTGCTCAATCTCGAAGTGCCGATCCGCGCGCAGTACCTTCGCGTGCTGTTCGCCGAGCTGACGCGCATGTCGAACCACTTCCTGAACATCGGCGCGCATGTGATGGATGTCGGCGCGATGACGCCGAACCTGTGGGTGTTCGAGCTGCGCGAGGATACGCTCAATTTCTTCGAGCGGGCGAGCGGTGCGCGGATGCACGCGGCATGGTTCCGCCCCGGCGGTGTTCATCAGGACGTGCCCGAGAAACTGCTGGTCGACATTGGTGCATGGCTCGACTCCCGTTTTCCCGAGCTGTTCGGCGATGCGATGAGCCTCGTCATGGACAACCGCATCTTCAAGCAGCGCAATGTGGATATCGCGGTGGTGAGCCGCGAGGACGCGATCAAGTGGGGCTTTTCCGGCCCGATGATCCGCGCGGCCGGGGTTCCATGGGACTTGCGCAAGTCGCAGCCCTACGACGTTTACGACCGGATGGAATTCGACGTGCCCGTTGGCACCAATTCGGACTGCTATGACCGCTTCATGGTCCGCGTCAAGGAAGTCTACGAGAGCGCGCGCATCATCAAGCAATGTCTTGCCGAGATGCCGTCCGGCCCGGTGGCTTCGGACGACCGCAAGGTGGTGCCGCCCAAGCGCGGCGAGATGAAGCAGTCGATGGAAGCGCTGATCCATCACTTCAAGCTCTACACCGAAGGCTTCCATGTGCCTGCGGGCGAGGTCTACGTCGCGACCGAAAGCCCCAAGGGCGAATTCGGCGTGTACCTGGTCAGCGACGGCACCAACAAGCCCTACCGCTGCAAGATCCGCCCCACGGCGTTCAGCCACCTGCAGGCGATGGACATGATGACCAAGGGCCACATGTTGCCCGACGCAACCGCCATCCTCGGCGCGATCGACGTCGTGTTCGGGGAGTGCGATCGGTGAGTCTTATCAATCGTCATTGCGAGGCGACGCAGTCGCCGCGGCAATCCAGAGCCGGCGCGCGGCGACGCCCTGGATTGCGTCGCTACGCTCGCAATGACGAACAGAGGCGGGGGTGCGAGCGGTGAGTAAGCCTTTTAATTTTTGGGACATTCTCATCGGCTTGGGGGTCGGCTTAACGCTCTCCCTTATGATCCTTCGAGAATTTGGACCTCCCCCACACGGTTTCTGGATATTGGATACTGCGATCTGGATTCCGACAATCGCTTTGATCGCTTATCGGACCTACGGGGTGAGGGCAGCGAACAACGAACAAGAAGTCGAAATTACCAATGGCTGACCGTCAACCCGCACCCGACACCCCCGAACTGCGCGAGCGGTGGGGCAATTTCGCGTTTTCGCCCGACTACGAAGCGAAGGCGAAGAAGGCGATTGCACGCTACCCGGAAGGGCGGAGCAAGTCTGCGGTCATGCCGTTGCTCGACTTGGCCCAGCGTCAGGTCGGCGAGGAAACCGATACGCAGGGCTGGCTGCCGCTCCCGGTGATCGAATATGTCGCCGCCTATCTCGACATGCCGGTGATCCGCGTGCTCGAAGTCGCGACGTTCTACTTCATGTACAACCTCAAGCCCGTGGGTAAGTACCACGTGCAGGTGTGCGGCACGACGCCGTGCATGCTGCGCGGCTCCGACGACATCATCGCCGCGTGCAAGGCGCGCGGGATGAAAAAGGGCCACGTGTCGGACGACGGGTTGTGGACGCTCACCGAAGTCGAATGCATGGGCAATTGCGCGACCGCGCCGATGGTCCAGATCAACGACGACAATTACGAAGACCTGACCCCCGAACGGCTCGACGCCGTGCTCGACGCGCTGGCGAAGGGCGAGCAGCCCAAGACCGGCACGCAGGAGCCGGGTCGCCATACGTCAGAGCCCAGCGGCGGGCCGACCACGCTCAAGGACATGGTCACCGAAAACCACGATTACCGGGGCGAATGGTGATGGCCGAAGAAAGCAAGCAGGCCGATGCGCAGCCGACCGATTATCAGGCGCTTGGAATGGCCTTCCTGACGATGGGTATCGGGCTGACGATTTCGCTGGGCATCGTGCTCAGCCCCGCCTTCCTCGGCACCGGCGTTCCGTTCATCGTGCTCGGGCTGATCTTCATGACCCGCAAACCGTCGGACGAAGCCGCCGAAGGGGACGATTGATGGAATACAGCATCGTAACGATTATCGCGGCGCTGGTTCTCGTCGCGATCGTCTGGAAGATATTCGGCGGGATCGTGAAGACGATCGCGCTGCTCGCCATCCTTGCCGCTGCCGCCTGGTTCGTCTTTGCCGGGGGAGTGGTGGCGTGAACCGTCTCGCGCTCCGTAGACTTGCGCGCTTCGGCCTGGCGCTGGGCAGCCTGTCCTTTGTCGTGGGCGGGGCGCTGATTTTTCTCGACCGGGCCGTCCCCGGCGACAACCTGATGATTTTCGGTGGTCTTGCGCTTCTCGTCTGCGCGCTTTTGCTGGCCGCCACTCCGACTGGAGACACTGATGCTCGCCGATAAGGACCGTATTTTTACCAATCTCTACGGTTTTCAGGACTGGGGCCTGAAGGCCGCGCAGGCGCGCGGCGACTGGGACGATACCAAATCGCTGATGGCGAAGGGGCAGGACGCGATCATCGACGACGTGAAGGCCTCGGGCCTTCGCGGGCGCGGCGGCGCGGGCTTCCCCACCGGGATGAAGTGGTCCTTCATGCCCAAGGAATCGAAAGACGGGCGCCCCAGCTTCCTCGTCATCAATGCCGACGAATCCGAACCCGGTTCGTGCAAGGATCGCGAGATCATCCGGCACGATCCGCACAAGCTGATCGAAGGTGCGCTGATCGCCGGTTTCGCGATGCGCGCGCGGGCGGCCTATATCTACATTCGCGGCGAATATATCCGCGAGGCAGAGGTGCTGCAGGCGGCGATCGAGGAGGCCTATGACGCCGGGCTGATCGGCAAGAACGCCAGCGGATCGGGCTACGACTACGACGTGTTCCTGCACCGCGGGGCGGGGGCCTATATCTGCGGCGAGGAAACCGCGCTGATCGAAAGCCTCGAAGGCAAGAAAGGCCAGCCGCGTCTGAAACCGCCGTTCCCGGCGGGCGCGGGCCTCTATGGCTGCCCGACCACGGTGAACAATGTCGAGAGTATTGCGGTCGTGCCCACGATCCTGCGGCGGGGGCCGGCATGGTTCGACGGTTTCGGGCGCGAGAAGAACTCGGGCACCAAGCTGTTTCAGATCAGCGGCCATGTCGAAAAGCCCTGCGTGGTCGAGGAAGAGATGAGCATTCCCTTCCGCGAACTGATCGAGCGGCATTGCGGCGGCATTCGCGGCGGGTGGGACAACCTGCTGGCGGTGATTCCGGGCGGTTCCTCCGTCCCGCTCGTCCCTGCCGAGCAGATCATGGACTGCCCGATGGATTTCGACGGGCTGAAGGAGCTGGGCTCAGGGCTGGGCACGGCAGCCGTGATCGTGATGGACAAGTCGACCGATATCGTCCGCGCCATCAGCCGCATCTCCTACTTCTACAAGCACGAGAGCTGCGGCCAGTGCACGCCGTGCCGCGAGGGCACCGGCTGGATGTGGCGCGTGATGAAGCGGCTCGAGACGGGCGATGCCGACATCGACGAGATCGACATGCTCCACACCGTCACCAAGCAGGTGGAAGGCCACACGATCTGCGCCTTGGGCGACGCCGCCGCATGGCCGATCCAGGGCCTGATCCGCCACTTCCGCCCCGAGCTGGAGCGGCGCATCGTGGAGCGGGCTGGCGCCATGCAGGAGGCGGCGGAGTGATGATCGGAACGTCTCTCGCAGCGGTCGCTCTGCTCGGCGCGCTTGGCTCGCAGACCGCGATGCCCGAGCGGCTCCGCTCCAGCCCCTCGCCGCAATCGCAGGAAGACGGCCGCAAGGTCATGATGAGCTACGGCGGGTGCGTTGCCGATGCCGAGCCCGAGCTTTCGCGTGCCTATGTGCTGGCCGACGAGGCCGATACCGACAGCCCCGAGTGGAAGGGCATCGTCGATGCGCGCTGCATGCGGCTATATGGCGGCGAATTGCGGATGCAGGACTACTACTTCCGCGGGGCGCTTGCCGAGCGGCTGATCGACAAGAAGCTCGGCGATAACGCACTCGACGGGGTGGCAGAGCTCGCGCCGGTCAATGCAACCCATCCGGGTTCCGGGCCGCTGGCGCAGACCTACACCTACATGTACCGCATGGGCGAGTGTATCGCGCGCACCGACCCGGCGGGCTCGCGGGCGCTGTTCGACACGAAGATCGACAGCGACAAGGAGAAAGAGGCGATCCAGGCTCTTTCGCCGACCATCGCCGCGTGCGTTCCGCAGGGCGAGGCGGTGCAGATCGACCGGGTGCGGCTGCGCCTCGGGCTCGCCACCATGTATTACCGGCTGGCCGATGCGCTGGCCACGGAAAGCGAAGCATAATGCCTAAAGTCACCGTAGACGGACAGGAAATCGACGCGCCCGACGGCGCAACCGTGCTGCAGGCGTGCGAGCTTGCGGGCAAGGAAATCCCGCGTTTTTGCTATCACGAGCGGCTGAGCATTGCGGGCAATTGCCGCATGTGCCTGGTCGAGGTGAAGCCGGGGCCGCCCAAGCCGCAGGCGAGCTGCGCTCTGCCCGCCACCGAAGGCCAGGAAATCCGCACGGACAGCGAAATGGTCCGCGCGGCGCGCGAGGGGGTGATGGAGTTCCTGCTCATCAACCATCCGCTCGATTGCCCGATATGCGACCAGGGCGGCGAATGCGACCTGCAGGACCAGGCGATGTATTACGGGCGCGGCGCGACACGGTACCACGAGAACAAGCGCGCGGTGACCGAGAAGTATATGGGCCCGCTGATCAAGACGATCATGACCCGTTGCATCCACTGCACCCGCTGCGTGCGCTTTTCCGAGGAAATCGCGGGCGTGGACGAGATCGGCGCGCTCTATCGCGGCGAGGACATGCAGATCACCACCTATCTGGAGCAGGCGGCGAGCCACGAGATGAGCGCCAATGTGATCGACCTCTGCCCGGTCGGCGCACTGACCAGCCGCCCCTATGCTTTCGAGGCGCGCCCGTGGGAGCTGAAGAAGACGCTCTCCATCGACGTGTCCGACGCGGTTGGCGCGAATATCCGGCTCGACAGCCGCGGGCGCGAGGTGATGCGCGCGCTTCCGCGGATCAACGACGAGGTCAACGAGGAGTGGATTTCGGATAAGGCCCGCTATCAGGTCGATGGCCTGACGCGGCGTCGGCTCGATAATGTCTGGATGCGCCGGATCGGCGGATCGAAGGCGGGCAAGCTCGAACGCGCGAGCTGGGAAGAGGCCTTCGATGCGATCGTCAAGGCAGCCAAGCGTGGCGGAGAGGGGAGCATCGCGGCGGTTGCGGGCGATCTGGTCGATTGCGAGACCATGTTTGCCGCCAAGCGCCTGCTCGCCGAACTGGGCTCGGACAAGCTCGAAGGCCGCCAGACCGGGCTCGACTACGATTGCTCAAGCCTTGCCGGGATCGGGTTTAACTCGACGCTGGCGGGCATCGAGACCGCCGATGCGATCCTGATCGTCGGCAGCCAGGTCCGTCACGAGGCACCGCTGATCAATGTCCGCCTGCGCAAGGCCGCCAAGCGCGGCGCGAAGATTTATCTGATCGGGCCCGAGTGGGACACGACCTTCGCCTGCGAATTCCTGGGCGAGGATGCAGGCCTGCTGCACGATCTTCCTTCGCATGTCGCCGACGCGTTCAAGGACGCTGCGCGGCCTGCGATCATCGTCGGCCCCGGCGGGCTGGCGGCCAATGCGCTGCACCCGGCGCTGGTGCTGGCGAACGAGTGGAACCTCGTGCGCGATGTCGATGGCCCGCACGGCAAGGAGAGCTGGAACGGCTTCAACGTCATCCACACCGCCGCATCGCGGATGGGCGGCGTGATGCTCGGCTATGCGCAGAAGGGCGGCATCAAGGACATCATCGACGCTGCGCCTGCGGTGCTCCTGTCGCTCGGCGCGGATTCGCTCGATTACGGCGCGTTCGACACAAGCCTGAAGGTCTATATCGGCCACCACGGCGATGCGGGCGCGCATGCGGCGGATATCATCCTGCCCGCCGCCTCCTATGCCGAGAAGGACGGGACTTACGTGAACACGGAAGGCCGCGTGCAATTCGCCGAAAAGGCGGTGTTCGCGCCGGGCGACGCGCGCGAGGACTGGACGATCCTGCGCGCGCTGGCCGATGCCTTCGGCGTCACCGTCGGCTTCGACAGCTTCGAACAGCTGCAGTCCGCGATGATCGAGGCCGTGCCTGCGCTGGGCGAGGAAGGCCTCGCACCGCTCGGCAAGCTGCCCAAGGGCAAGAAAACGCCCAAGGCGAAAGGCGCGATCCGCTATCCGATCGCGGACTTCTACCTCACCAACCCCATTGCCCGCGCGAGCGAGGTGATGCAGCGCTGCTCGGCCGAACTGGTCCACGGCGAAGACCTGCTGGAGGCTGCGGAATGAGCGAGATCCTCCAATCCTGGGGCATGGCCAGCGGCTGGGCGTGGTTCATCGCCACCATCGTCGGCATCCTGCTGATCGCACTGCCGCTGATGCTGGCGGTGGCCTATGTCATCCTGATCGACCGCAAGGTCTGGGCCGCGATCAACCTGCGGCGCGGGCCCAACGTGGTCGGCCCCTTCGGCCTGCTGCAGAGCTTCGCCGACGGGCTGAAGGTCTTTCTGCAGGAAACCGTCATTCCCTCGGCGTCGAACAAGGGCATCTTCATCATCGCGCCGATCATTACCTTCACTGTGGCATTGGCCGCGTGGGCGGTGGTGCCGTTCGCCGATGGCTGGGTGCTGGCGGACATCAATGTCGGCCTGCTCTACATCCTCGCGATCAGCTCCCTGAGCGTTTACGGCGTGGTGATGGCGGGCTGGGCGAGCAACTCGAAATACCCCTTCTTCTCCGCCATGCGCGCCGCCGCGCAGATGATTTCCTACGAGGTCTCGATCGGGTTCATCCTGATCTGCGTCGTCCTGTGGGCAGGCACGTTCAACCTGACCGAGATTGTCGAGAGCCAGCGCGGCCACGGGCTCGGCATCGTCAACGGCTATTACTTCAACCTGCTGCTGTTCCCGATGTGGGTGGTGTTCTTCATCAGCTCACTGGCGGAAACGCAGCGCGTGCCGTTCGACCTGACCGAGGCAGAGAGCGAGCTGGTCGCGGGCTATCAGACCGAATATTCCAGCATGGCCTTCGCGCTGTTCTGGCTGGGCGAATACGCCAACATCCTGCTGATGTGCGCGCTCAACACGCTGCTGTTCTTCGGCGGCTGGCTGCCCCCGGTCGACTGGGCGCCGCTCTATTATGTGCCGGGAATCATCTGGTTCCTCGCCAAGACGCTGTTCTTCTTCTTCATGTTCAGCTGGGTGATGGCGACCGTGCCGCGCTACCGCTACGACCAGCTCATGCGGCTCGGCTGGAAGGTGTTCCTGCCGATGAGCCTGATCTTCGTTTTCCTGATCAGCGGCTACCTGATGGCGACGGGGCATTACGGATGAGCGCTTTGCTTGCCACCATCGGTGTCATGCATCTGGTATGCAGTGGTCACGTCCGTTTGGGCTTCGAAGATGGCTTTCTCAATTTTCGTGATGGGGCTTGGGAGCGTGAAGACCTGTCCCTTGTAGTCGGTCCGCAGGCTGTTGCAGGATTTCCCACGCCTGAGGGCTACGAACTCGGGGAGGTAGAACAGCTTGCACCGCTCGAAGACGAGGAGTTTCGCCTTCGCGTGAACATCGCACGCTGGAAGACACGTCCCGCGAGCCTGATTTTGCGGGTATTCCGGGAAGCAGACGGTGTACGCCAGATCGTATGGAGCGGTGCTGAACTCGTTCATGCAAGTCATGCGCGCACGATTACGAAAGGCAATTTCGCCTGTGTCGAAGATAAACACGCTGAAGATAGAAAATCATGAGTATCGCCCAAACCATCAAGGCCTTCACCCTCTACGAGTTCGTGAAGGCCCACGCGCTGACCCTGAAGTATCTCTTCAAGCCCAAGGTCACGATCAACTACCCGTACGAGAAGAACCCGATTTCGCCGCGGTTCCGGGGGGAGCATGCGTTGCGCCGATATCCCAACGGGGAAGAGCGCTGCATCGCGTGCAAGCTGTGCGAGGCGGTGTGCCCGGCGCAGGCGATCACCATCGAGTCGGAACCGCGCGCCGACGGCAGCCGCCGGACCACGCGCTACGACATCGACATGACCAAGTGCATCTATTGCGGCTTCTGCCAGGAAGCCTGCCCGGTGGATGCCATCGTCGAGGGGCCGAACTTCGAATATTCCACCGAAACGCGCGAGGAACTGCTCTACGACAAGGCCAAGCTGCTCGCCAATGGTGACAAATGGGAACGCGCCATCGCAGCCAACCTTGAAGCCGACGCGCCCTACCGCTAGGCGCGCGAGCAGCATTGTGAAGGCGATGATTCATCCAGACCGTCATCCCGGCCAAGGCCGGGATCTCGTGCAGACTAGATCCGACCAGGGGGTTAGCGACCCCAGCTTTCGCTGGGGTGACGAGTAATATGATCCAGGCAATCGCCTTCTACCTCTTCGCGTGTCTCGTGATCGCCAGCGGCGTGCTGACGATCATGAGCCGCAATCCCGTGCACTCGGTGCTGTGGCTGATCCTCGCCTTCTTCAACGCGGCGGGGCTGATGGTGCTGCTGGGCGCGGAATTCATCGCGATGCTGCTGGTCGTCGTCTATGTCGGCGCCGTGGCCGTATTGTTCCTGTTCGTGGTCATGATGCTCGATGTCGACATGGCGGAGCTGCGCGCGGGGTTCATCAGAAACTTCCCGCTGGGCATCCTGATCGCCCTCGTCCTGCTGTGCGAACTGGTGCTGGGCATCGGCGCGCTGAGCGCCGGGCCGCTGGAGCTGGGCACCGCGACGGGCGAAAACGCGCCTGTGCTGACCGAAAGCAACATCGCGAATATCGGGCGGCTGCTCTATTCGAAGTACATCTTCATCTTCGAGGCGGCGGGCCTGATCCTGCTGGTGGCGATGATCGGCGCGATCGTGCTGACTCATCGCGAGCTCAAGACCACGCGCGGCCACCAGAACATCGCGAAGCAGGTGCGGCGCAACCCGAAGGAAGCGACGCAGATGAAACAGCCGACCATCGGCGAGGGGGTCGAACTGTGATCGGCATAGAGCATTACATTGTCGTCAGCGCGATCCTGTTCGTGCTCGGCGTGCTGGGCATCTTCCTCAACCGCAAGAACGTGATCGTCATCCTGATGGCGATCGAGCTGATCCTGCTCGCAGTGAACATCAACCTCGTCGCGTTCAGCGCCTTCCTCGGCGACCTGACCGGCCAGATCTTCGCGATGTTCGTGCTGACCGTGGCGGCGGGCGAGGCGGCCATCGGGCTCGCCATTCTCGTCATCTTCTTCCGTGATCGCGGCACGATCGCGGTCGACGATGTGAACCGGATGAAGGGCTGACCTGCGTGGATACGTCCATTCTCCTCATCGTCTTCCTGCCGCTGGCAGCGGCCATCGTTGCAGGCCTGTTCGGCGGTGCGATCGGCAAGATGCCGGCCAAGCTCATCACCACGGGCGCGCTGTTCGCCGCCTGTGCGCTCAGCTGGCCGATCTTCCTCGGCTTCCTCGGTGGCACGGCAGAGGCGCAGGTCGTCCCCGTGCTGCAATGGGTGCGCTCGGGCGATTTCGCCTTCGACTGGGCTTTGCGTGTCGACACGCTGACCGCCGTCATGCTGGTGGTCATCACCAGCGTCTCCGCGCTCGTCCACCTGTATAGCTGGGGGTACATGGACGAAGACCCCGACCAGCAGCGGTTCTTCGCCTACCTCTCGCTGTTCACCTTCGCGATGCTGATGCTGGTGACGGCGGACAACCTCGTCCAGATGTTCTTCGGGTGGGAAGGCGTCGGCCTCGCGTCTTACCTGCTTATCGGCTTCTGGTACAAGAAGCCCAGCGCCAACGCCGCCGCGATCAAGGCCTTCGTGGTCAACCGCGTGGGCGACCTCGGCTTCATGCTCGGCATCTTCGGCACCTTCCTGGTGTTCGGCACGGTCTCGATCCCTGAAATCCTCGGCATGGCCCCGGCGATGAGCGGCAGCTCCATCACCTTCATGGGGCTCCGCCTGATGACGATGGATATCCTGTGCATCCTTCTGTTCATTGGCGCCATGGGCAAGTCGGCGCAGCTGGGCCTGCACACCTGGCTGCCCGACGCGATGGAGGGCCCGACGCCCGTCTCCGCGCTGATCCACGCCGCCACGATGGTGACGGCGGGCGTGTTCATGGTCTGCCGCCTCTCGCCGATGTTCGAAACCGCGCCGGTCGCGCTCACCGTGGTGACCGTGATCGGCGGAGCGACCGCGCTGTTCGCGGCGACCATCGGCACGACCCAGTGGGACATCAAGCGGGTGATCGCCTATTCGACGTGCAGCCAGCTCGGCTACATGTTCTTCGCCGCGGGCGTAGGCGCCTACGGCGTGGCGATGTTCCACCTCTTCACCCACGCCTTCTTCAAGGCCCTCCTGTTCCTCGGCGCTGGCGCGGTGATCCACGCGATGCACCACGAGCAGGACATGCGGTACTATGGCGCGCTGCGCAAAAGCATCCCCATCACCTTCTGGGCGATGATGGCGGGCACGCTCGCGATCACCGGCGTCGGGATCATCGATTTCTTCGGCTTCGCGGGCTTCTACTCCAAGGATGCGATCCTCGAAGCCGCCTATGCGCGCGGCACGGGCGCGGGCAATTTCGCCTTCTGGGCGGGTGCGGTCGCGGCCTTGCTGACCAGCTTCTATTCGTGGCGCCTGATGTTCCTGACCTTTTGGGGCAAGCCGCGCTGGGGCGACAGCGAGCATATCCAGCACGCGGTCCATCACGGGCATGACGATCCCGAGGATCACAACCCGGCTGCGCAGGAAGATTCGGGCGAGGCCGTGGCGCATCATGTTCCCGCGACGGACGAGCATGACGGCACGGCAGGCTATCACCCGCACGAAGCGCCGTGGGTGATGCTGGTTCCGCTGCTGGTGCTGAGCCTGGGCGCGGTGTTCGCGGGCTTTCTCTATTACGAGCCCTTCGTCGATTCCGAGGCGTTCTGGGGCGGATCGGTGTTCTTCAACGAGAACCTTGTCCACGCGATCCACGGCGTCCCGCTGTGGGTGAAGCTGACGGCGACCGTGGCAATGCTGCTCGGCTTGTTCACCGCCTGGCTCGCCTATATCCGCAACCCGAAGCTGCCCGAAGCGGCGGCCGACCAGCTCGGCCCGATCTACCGCTTCTTCCTCAACAAGTGGTACTTCGACGAGCTGTATTACTTCCTGTTCGTGCGGCCCGCCTTCTGGTTCGGCCGGGTGTTCTGGAAGCAGCTGGATATCGGCGTGATCGACCGTTTCGGGCCCGATGGCGCGGCCTGGGTGGTCAAGCAGGGCGCGGCCGGTGCCAAGCGCATCCAGTCGGGCATGCTCAACACCTATGCGCTGATCATGCTGCTCGGCCTGGTCGCCGCGATCACCTGGGTACTGCTGTGATGGAGGGCCTTCCGATCCTTTCGCTGATGCTGCTCGTCCCGCTGGTGGGCGCGGTGCTGTGCATGATGTCGAACGCATCGACCGCGCGCTGGATCGCGCTGGCCGCGACCACGATCGACCTCGTTCTCGGCATCCTGCTGTGGGTGAATTTCGACATCGGCGGCGCGCAGTGGCAGTTTACCGAAAGCTCGGACCTGTTCGCGGGCTTCCAGTACGCGCTCGGGATCGACGGGATCGCGCTGATGCTCATCATGCTCAGCGTCTTCCTGATGCCGATCTGCATCCTCGCCAGCTGGACCAGCGTGACCAAGCGCGTCGGCGAATACATGGCGGCGTTCCTCGTCATGGAACTGCTGATGATCGGCGTGTTCGCCGCGCAGGATATCCTGCTGTTCTACATCTTCTTCGAGGCCGGCCTGATTCCGATGTATCTCATCATCGGCATCTGGGGCGGGTCGGACCGCATCTACGCCAGCTTCAAGTTCTTCCTCTACACGCTGCTCGGCTCGGTCGTGATGCTGATCGCGATGCTGTGGATGATCGGTGAGGCAGGGACGAGCGACATCCCGACGCTGCTCCAGTACGATTTCCCGCCCGAGGCACAGACCTGGCTGTGGTTGGCCTTCTTCGCCAGCTTCGCGGTGAAGATGCCGATGTGGCCGGTCCATACCTGGCTGCCCGCCGCGCACGTTCAGGCACCCACCGCAGGTTCGGTGATCCTCGCGGGCGTGCTGCTGAAGTTGGGCGGCTATGGCTTCATCCGCTTCTCGATCCCAATGTTCCCCGAAGCGAGCGCGCAGTTCGTGTGGCTGATCTTCGGCCTCAGCATGGCGGCGGTGGTCATCACCAGCCTGATCGCGCTGGTCCAGCAGGACATGAAGAAGCTGATCGCCTATTCGAGCGTGGCGCACATGGCGATCGTGACGGCGGGCCTGTTCGCCTTCAACGCACAGGGCCTCGAAGGTGCGATGGTGATGATGCTGTCGCACGGCCTCGTCTCGGGCGCGCTGTTCCTGTGCGTCGGCGTGATCTACGACCGGCTGCATACGCGCGAGATCGCCCGCTACGGCGGCCTTGCCACCAACATGCCGCGCTATGCGCTGTTCTTCCTGCTGTTCACCATGGCCGCCATCGGCCTGCCGGGGACGAGCGGTTTCGTGGCCGAGTTCATCAGCCTTGCGGGCGTGTACCAGATCTCCAGCACCACGACCTTCGTGCTGACCACGGGGATTATCCTCGGCGCTGGCTACATGCTTTACCTCTACCGCCGTGTCGTGTTCGGCGAGCAGAAGAACGCAGACGCCGCCGCCATGCCCGACCTCAACGCCCGCGAATGGCTGATGCTGGCACCCGTTGCCGCCGCCGTGCTGTGGATGGGCGTCTATCCCGAGAGCTTCCTCGCGCCGATGCGCAGCGACATTGCCGCGATCGAGGCGCGCATTGCGCGCGCCGCGCCGCAGGGCGATGCACACATCGCTGGCGGTGAACCGCGTGCGCACGAAGCGAATTACATCGCCGGCGAGCATGGATCGGACCACGGTTCCGGCGAGGGCGGCGGCGAAGACGATCATGGCGGTTCCGAAGGGACCGAGGGCGAGCATTGATGGATTACGCGACTTCCTTTGGCCTCGTCATTCCCGAGCTGGTCCTGACCGGCGCGGGCCTGATTCTGCTTCTGATCGCGGCCTTCGCGGGCGAGAAATCGAGCCGTCTCGTCTCGATCCTGGCGGCTGTGGCGCTGGGCGCTGCGTGCTTCCTCGTCGGCCCCGCGCTGGCGGAAGGTGCGGGCGGCGTGGCCACGATGGCCTTCAACGGCCAGTTTAGCGCCGACGCTTTCGCCTCCTTTGCCAAGCTGCTGATCTATCTTTCGGCCATCGGCTGCCTGATGATCGCGCCCGGATTCTTCGCGCGGCGCCGGGCGATGAAGCCCGAATACCCCGTGCTCGTCCTGTTCGCGACGCTGGGGATGAGCATCATGGTCTCCGCGACCGACCTGATGACGCTCTATATCGGGCTCGAGCTCAACAGCCTCGCGGCTTACGTGCTCGCCAGCTTTCTGCGTAACGACAGCCGCTCTGCCGAAGCGGGCCTCAAGTATTTCGTGCTCGGCGCGCTCGCCAGCGGCATCATGCTCTACGGGATGAGCCTGACCTACGGGTTCACCGGGACGACCAGCTTTGCAGGCATCCGCCTCGCGCAGGAAGCCGGGCTTTCGACCGGATCGCTGTTCGGCCTGATCTTCGTGCTCGCAGGGCTCGCCTTCAAGATCAGTGCGGTCCCGTTCCACATGTGGACCCCCGACGTTTACGAGGGCGCGCCGACCCCGGTGACGACCTTCTTCGCCACCGCGCCCAAGGTTGCCGCCATCGCGCTTACCGCGCGTGTCGCGCTCGACGCTTTCGGCTCGCAGCCCGATGCATGGCGGCAGATCGTGATCTTCGCCGCGCTCGCCTCGATCGTGGTCGGCGCGCTGGGCGCGATCGGGCAGAACAACCTCAAGAGGCTGCTCGCCTATTCCTCGATCAACAATGTCGGCTTCATCCTCGTCGGCCTCGCCGCCGCCAACGCCGAGGGCGCGAGCGCGATGCTGTTCTACCTCGCGATCTATGTCGTGATGTCGCTCGGCAGCTTCGTGGCCGTGCTGATGCTGCGCAATGGCGAGGGCGAGAATCTGGAAACGTTCGACGATATCGCCGGGCTTTCGAGCACGCGGCCCGGCATTGCCTGGTGCCTGCTGATCCTGATGTTCAGCCTCGCCGGCATCCCGCCGCTGATGGGCTTCTTCGCCAAGCTGGCGGTGTTCTGGGCGGTGGTGAACGCGGGGCTGATCCCGCTGGCAGTGCTCGGCATGGCGGCGAGCGTCATCGGCGCGTTCTACTACCTCAAGTTCGTCAAGGTGATGTTCTTCGACGATGCGGTCGACCGCGCGACCAAGGGCGCGAGCGCCGCACAATGGGCGATCCTGGGCATCTGCACCCTGCTGATCTCGCCGCTGGGCTGGTTCCTGACCCGCGGGCTCGAGCTGATGACCGACACCGCGGCGGCCGGCCTCTTCGCCGCGATCTGACGCCGCGCGTTGATCCGCCCCTCTTGATACGGATTGTCCCAGAAACCGGCTCCACCAATGCCGATCTCCTCGCCGCGCTGCGCAGGGGGGAGGCTTTGCGCGAAGGCGAATGGCTTGTTGCCGACCGCCAGAGTGCCGGGCGCGGACGGCAGGGGCGGGGCTGGTTCGACGGGCACGGCAACTTCATGGGGTCGACCGTGTGCCGCCTTGCACCGATGGACCCGCCGCCCGCCACGCTCGCGCTGGTGGCGGGGCTCGCGCTGCTCGAAGCGGTCCAGATCCAGTGCCCCGCCGTCACCAATCTGCGGCTGAAATGGCCGAACGACCTGCTCGCCGGAGGCGCGAAGCTCGCCGGAATCCTGCTCGAGCGGGAAGGGGAAGCGGTGGTGGTCGGCATCGGGGTCAATCTGGCGCAAGCTCCCGACCTGCCCGACCGCGCCACTGCTAAGCTCGCCGATTTCGGCCCCGCGCCCGACCGCGATACATTTGCCGCCACTCTGGCCGAATGCTGGAGCCGCGATCTGGCCCGCTGGCGTGACTACGGGATCGAGCCTCTGCTCGCCCGCTGGCGCGCCGCGTCCGTGCCGGAGGGCACGCCGCTGACGGTCCACGAACCGGCCGGCGAGATCGCGAAAGGCGTCTATGCGGGGCTGAGCGATGACGGCGCGATGCGACTGCGCTTGGCCGATGGGACCACCCGTGTCATTCACGCGGGCGACGTGATGCTGGCGCCATGATGCAGGCAAAGGATAGCTGATGCTTCTCGCAATCGATGTGGGCAACACCAACCTCGTCTTCGCGCTGTTCGATGGCGACGACTTGCGCGCACGCTGGCGCATCTCGACCGACGGGCGCCGCACGGGCGACGAATATGCGGTGTGGCTGTTCCAGCTGCTCGGTATCGAAGGCGTGAAGCGCGAGGAGATCACGCACATTATCTTCGGCTCGGTCGTGCCGCGCGCGGACCACAACCTGACCGTCCTGTGCGAAAAATATTTCGACATCACGCCCATCGTCGCCGGGCATGGCGAGGCCACGTGGGATTTCGAGATCGACGTCGATCTGCCGAGCACGCTCGGCGCGGACCGCGCGCTCAACTGTATCGCGGCCCACAATGAGGTCGGCGGGGACATGATCGTGGTCGATTTCGGCACCGCGACGAAGTTCGAGGTGGTCGACTTCAATGGCGCCTACAAGGGCGGGATCATCGCGCCGGGGATCAACCTTTCGCTCGATGCGCTGGTCGGCAAGACCGCCAAGCTGCCGCGGATCGCCATCGAGGCCCCCGAAACCGACAGTGTGATCGGCCGCAATACCGAGGATCAGATGCTGATCGGCGTGTTCTGGGGCTATGTCGCGATGATGGAGGGCCTGATCGCGCGAATGAAGGCGGAGATCGGGCGGCCGACCAAGGTCGTGGCGACCGGCGGCCTGTCGGTCTTGTTCGACAACCACACCGACATATTTGATGTGGTGGACACGGACCTGACGATCCGCGGGCTGCAACTGCTGGCGCAGCGGACGTTGAACAAGGAATAGAATGAAAAAGAATTTCAAGCCGGAGAACGAACTCCTGTTTCTCGCGCTCGGTGGATCGGGCGAGATCGGGATGAACGTCAATCTCTATGGCTGCGACGGCAAGTGGCTGATGGTCGACCTCGGCATGACCTTCGGCGCCAACGAATATCCCGGTATCGAACTGGTTTTCGCCGACCTCGAATTCATCGAGGATCGCGCGAAAGACCTGCTCGGCATCGTGCTGACGCACGCGCACGAGGACCATATCGGCGCGGTGCCCTATTTCGCCGCCGATCTCGGCGTGCCGCTCTATGCCACGCCGTTCACCGCAGAGCTCGTCCGCCGCAAGCTTCAGGAAGCCCAGCTCGAGGACGAGGTGCCGCTCCACATCGTGCGCGAGGGCGATGCGGACATGCAGATCGGGCCTTTTGGCATCCGCTACCTGCCGCTCGCGCACTCGATTGCCGAGGGCAATGCGCTGCTGATCGATACGCCCTACGGCAAGGTCTTCCATACCGGCGACTGGAAGCTGGACGAAGATCCGATCATCGGCGAGCCGACCACCGAGGAAGAACTGTGCGCCATCGGCGAGGACGGCGTGCTGGCGCTGGTGTGCGACAGCACCAACGTCTTCAACCCGCAGGAAAGCGGCTCCGAAGGCGCGGTGTTCAAGGGCTTGCTCGAAGAGGTCGAGAACTGGCCCGACCGGCGCGTGGTCGTCACCACTTTCGCCTCCAATGTCGCGCGCCTGCACACGCTGGGTGAGATTGCCAAGGAAACGGGCCGCGAGGTGGTGATTGCGGGCCGCTCGCTCGAGCGCATTCTGGAGGTCTCGCAGGGCTGCGGATACCTCACAGACTTCCCCCAGCCGATCGACTGGGACACCGCGATGAACATGCCGCGCGGGAAGGTGCTGATCCTCGCGACCGGCGGACAGGGCGAACCGCGCGCCGCGCTCGGCCGCATGGCCGACAATAACCACCCGCTCGAACTCTCCCGCGGCGACGTGGTGCTGTTCTCCAGCCGCCAGATCCCGGGCAACGAGATTTCCATCGGTAAGGTCATGAACCAGCTGGCAGAACGCGGGATCGTGATGGTGACCGACCGGCAGAGCATGATCCACGTATCGGGCCATCCCGGCAGGCCGGAGCTTCAGGCGCTCTACGAATGGCTGAAGCCCGAGGTTCTGGTGCCGGTTCATGGCGAGGTGCGCCACATGCAGGAACAGGCGCGTCTCGGCCTTGCCGAGGGCATTCCGCACGCGGTTTTCCAGAAGAACGGCGATATCGTGAGCCTTGCGCCGGGCGAGCCGGGCAAGATCGGCACGGTGCCGACCGGGCGCCTGGTGCTCGACGGCGATCTCATCGTTCCCGCCGATGGGAGCGCGATTACCGAGCGGCGGCGGCTTTCACGCGACGGCGTGCTAATCGTCGCGCTCACCGGCGAGGACGATGTGACGATCCGTGCGCTCGGACTGCCGCTGGACGAGGACTTCCCCGATTTCGTCGCCGAGGCGACCCGCGACGTGCAGGAGGCCTTGCGGCGCCTGCGCGGGCGCGACGCGAAAGACCCCAAGGCCCGCCACGAGGCCGTGCGGCTTGCCGCGCGCCGCGCCGCAAACCGCTGGTCGGGCAAGCGCCCGCAGGTCCAGGTTATCATGCCGGGCGAATGACATGAGCATCTGGTCGATCTTCGCGATCTACGTCCTGGTCTGGATCTTCGTCGCCTTCATCATGCTGCCCTTCGGCGTGCGCACCTACGAGGAGATGGGGCTGGATCTCGTGCCGGGCCAGGCGGAGAGCGCGCCGGCCAACTTCCGGCCCGGCAGGCTGGCGCTGCGTGCGGCGGTTGTCGCCGCGGTGCTGACCGCGCTGTGGGTGCTCAACTGGGAGCAAGGCTGGATCACGCGCGATACCTTCGATTTCCTGCTGCCGCCCGGCCAGCGGGGCGACTAGGAAAGCCTAGCTCGTGCGCAGCCGGTCCAGCGCCTGCGCCATCGCCACGTAGAGCTTGCCGACTTCCGAGCCGAGCAGCGTCACCGCCAGCGCATTGCCATCGCGGGTCGAGAGCAGCGTGCGCAGCATCGCCTCGAAATCGTGGATGTAGCGGTTGACGTGGTCGCGGAAATCCTCGTCCTCGTCGTACAATTCGGCGATCTCGCGGGCCTGCCGGTTGTCGAGCAGTCGCACCGCACGCCGGGTGAAGATGCCCCGGTCCCCGCGCAGGTAGCTCGCCCAGGCAGTGTCCGCGACTTCGCTCGACAGCGCCTTGGTGATGTCGATCGCGTTCGAGTTGAGGCTTTCGGTGATGAGGGCCACGCGCCGCGCGAAATCGTGGTCGACCTGCTCCTCCGCCCGCTCGCGTGCGACCGCGACCCGCGTTTCGAGGTTTCCGGCCAGCTCGTTCACGAGGCTGAGCTGGTCGCGTAGCTGCCGCGCTGCATCGCGCGCCGCATCGGCGGAACGCTCGGTGGCCTCGCGCAACGCGCCCAGCGCCTCGTCGGCCTGCGCTCGCATCGCGGCAGAAAGGTTTTCGGCGGCATTCTCGCCGATCTTTTCCCCAAGCTCGCGGCCTTCGTCGCTCGCAAATTTCTCGAGCAGGTCGCGTGCGTTCTCCGCGGCGCTCTCCAGTTGTTCGAGCGCTTCGGCGACGCGCGTGGCCGTGGCCTCGCTCACCGCGCCCGCTTCCTCGTCGAGCAGGGCCAGGGCGGTGCGGAGCGAAGCGATGTTCTCGGTCATCGTGTCGCGGGTCTGCGCGAGGCGATCGTCGATCCGGTCGGCGACACCGAAGATTTCCTCCCCCTTTTCGCGGGTTTCGAGGACATAGGCCGAAAGCCGCTCGCTCTTCTCGGCCCCTTCGTCGATCGTGCGGCGCAGTTTCTCGCCGTTTTCGCGCAGTGCTTCGAGCCGTGCCTCGGCGGCCTCCATCGCTTCGGGCAAGACCTCGCGGCTGTGCGCTGCGCCCGCCTGGATGATTTCGAGCAACCGCACGCCCGCCTCGGTCGCTTCGTTCAGCGTATCCTTGAGCGCGGCGAGATCGTCTCCGCCGGTTTCGAGGCGCTTCTCCAGCGAGTCCGTGGCTTCGAGCAGGGTGTCGCGCGTGCCCGAAGCACTCTCGGCAATCTCCGCGATCCGGCCGCTGGCGGCGGCCAGTCGGTCGGCAGTGGTCTCGGCGGAATCGGCGATCTCGCGCGCGATGGCTTCGTGGCTTTCGCGCCGTTCCCGAACCGCGTCGTCGATCGCCTTGAGGCGGCCTTCGAGCGATGCGAGCGCTTCCCGCTCCATGTCCTCGAGCCGGTTGCGCCGGGCGTCGATCCATTCGACGAATTCCTTGTCGCGCGTGCGCATGGAATCGTCGATCCGCTCGGCTTCCTCGCGCAGGCTGTCGAGCCGTTCGCGCGCCGAACCCATCGCCTGCTGGTCGATCGACTGGACCTGCTCGATCGCCTCGGTCAGCCTTTCGCGCAGCTTTTCGATCCGGCCTCGCGCAGCGGCCAGCGCCTCGACCTCGCGCCCGTCGAGTTCGCTGCGGAAGCTCTCGCTCTGTTCGCGCAGCGCGGTGAAGCGTGCGTCGGCCATTGCTTCGAGCTCGGCGACGCGATCACCCAGGGTGGTCAGCGTTCGGTCGACCTGGCTGCGGAAATGCTCGACATGCCGCTCGCCCGCCTCGCCGAATTCGTTGAGCTTCTCGAGCCCGCTGCGCATCCCCTCGAGCGCACCCTGCGCCCGCTCGCCCGCAGAACCGACCGCATTGGCGGCATCGCGCGAGGCATTGGTGATGACCGGCAGATCGTCGCGCAGCTTGGCCATGTTGGCGAGCGCGGTTTCGGACACGCGTGCGATCCGCTCCACCTCCTCGCCGTTTTCGGCCACCAGCGCCTCGATCCGGTCGGCATTTTGCGACAGGCGCGAAGCTGCGACGCGCCCGTGCGATTCCAGTTCGCGGGTCTGACTGGTTAGGAATTCGCGCGCGAGGCTCAGCTCGCGGTTGATTGCGGCCAGTTTCGTTTCGAGGTCGCCGATATCGGCCGAGGCCGCCCTGGCAGTGGCGCGGAAACGCGCGCTCTGCCGGCCGAGGCGCTGGCTTGCCGCAAACCATGCGAACAGGATCAGCAGCGCGGGCATCGACCAGGCGGTGATCGCCTCGCTCCATTCGGTCAGCCCGTAAGCGACGAAATTCGCGGGACCGCGTGACACCGCGAACAGCGCCGTCCACCCGATCAGCGCGATGGCGGCCAGCGCCGTCGCGATCGGGCTGGCGAACAGCGGGGCCCTTGCGGGAACCTCCGCATCCTCGCCCAGAAGCCATTCGCCATCGGCCTCCGCCGGGCGCGGTTCCGGCGTGGCGGCTTCCTCCGTCTCCGGCGCCTTTGCGCCATCCTGCGCGGTCTGGTCCTTCACGGCTCTGATCGAGGGTCCCCCATCCATAGGAAAGCGATCTATCACGTTTCCCCCCCGGTTAAACCCCGCGTTAACCGCCTCTTCGATAGGAAACCTCCATGGCTTTCGAAAATGCCGCCTTTACCGCGACGCTTGCCGCTGCCGCAGGCGACGATCCCGCGCTGCTCACCGAGCTGCGCGGCGCGTTCCGTGAAAGTCTCGCCCACCAGATCGACCTGCTGCGGCGCGCCCGCTGCGACGGGAACTGGCTGGTCGCGGCGCAGCGTATCAAGGGGCTGGCCGCGAGCTTCCATGCCGACGAGCTGATCACGCTGGCCGAACAGGCAGTCGAAGCCGCGCCGGGCGATCCGGTCGCGCTGCGCGGGCTCGACGGGTTTCTCGCCGACTTCGACAAGGTTCCCACCGGCTGATCCCGGATTTCGCCCGTTTCCTTGCGGGCACCCTGCTGGCGATCGGCGATCGCCCTTCCTAAATCGATACACAGACTGCGCCTCTCGGGGACTGCAAGGCGACCATGCCTGTGCTAGGCTTCGCGCGGCCAATCGCACGCCTATCGATCAGGGATAATGGGCCCTTAACGATAGCGGGCTAAGCAAGGACGGTGACAGACAGCCAGATGACCAGGGTGCCGGAAGCGATGCCGGATACGATGCACGCCGACCAGCCGGTCGACGCGCACCTGCGCGCGGAGCTGGCGCGCGGGGACATGGCGCTGTCCACGCTCACCCCGGTCCTCACCCATTTCCTCAATATGCAGGATCGCTCGCTATTCAGCGATTCCATCATCGCGCGGGTGCGCGGCATGCTGCGCAGCGCCGCCAGCCGGTTGCTGAGGGTGGAAGCCGAGGAGATCGGCGCGAACGACATCTTTGCCTATGCCGAGGCGAGGGCGGACGCGCTGGGCGAGGAACTGGCGCGGCACGCCGCATTTCTGGGGCATTGTCACGCACTGGCGATCGAATGGCAGCTGGCCGACCGGCTGAAAGGGCGCAACGGGATCGACCCGATCTTGTCGCCCCTGCTGCAATCGCTGATCGCCTCCGACGATGCGGAACTCTCCGACGCGGCAATGGGCACGCTGGCCGCGCAGGCGCGCTTCATCGAACAGCAGAAGCGGATGGAAATGCCGCTGGCCGAACTTCCCGAGGACCAGTTCGCCAACTTCATCTCGGTCTGGCGCCGCCAGCGCGACGACCTGAGCGAGGATGTGGCGACCACGGTGGAAGCGCGCATTCGCCAGATGCGGGCGGAGAACGAGGCGCGGCTGTCGCTGCTCGAACGTACTGTGGCGAAGCTGGGCAGGCATGCCGATGTCGCGCTGTCGCTGAGCCATGCGGGCAGCGCGCTGTTCCTCACCGCCCTGGCGCACAGGGCGGGGCAGGAGCGCGATATTGCCGTGGTTTCGACCAATGACCGGCAGCTTGTGCGCTTCGCGCTGTCGCTGCGCGCAGCGGGGCTCAACCCGGCCGAGACACGGGCGCAGCTGCGCTGCCTTCACCCCGACGCAACCGTGCCGGCGGCGGTCGAGCAGGTGACCACCTCCGATGCTCGCGCCCTGCTCGAATCCTCGCCTTACGGGCACGCCGAGTAACCAAGCAATGCACGAATCCGAACAGACCTACCTTGCGCGCGCGCGCACCGATGCGAAGGACCGCCTGGTGTCCGCCGACGAGCCGCTTGCGGCGCTTCAGCGGCGGTGCGGGGGCGAAATCCCCGGCACAATCGCGATCCCCGAACTGCGCGAGCAGGTGCGCAAGGCGCGTCGCACCAATATGCGGCTCGGGCGTACGATCCATGCCTTCGACGGCAGCGACCGGATCAAGGCGTGGATGGAGATCGTGCCTGGCGATGAAGACGATGGGGCCGGGGAATCCGGCTGCACCATCGGCATCGTCACCTGGCAGGCGAGCCCGCCCCTGGCCGAGCGGGACGACGATGCAGCCGCGCGGCGCGATGCGATCGACGATGCGCTGGCCGAGCTTCACGCGCGGCTCGACCCCGAACAGAAGGTGCTGACGGTCCATACCGAGGCCGAAGACCTCCAGCCGCTCTACCGCCGGATGAGCGAGAACCTGGGCCAGGTGTGGACCGATTTCGTCTCCATCGAAGGCAGCCAGCATGCGCAGCCGCTGCACTGGCGCCTGCTCGATCAGGCGCGCGTTTCCATCGAAGGTAGCCCGCGCAACTGGACCGCCCGGCTCATCCCGCTGGGCGCGCCCAACCCGGGATCGCAGGGTTTCGAGCTTTACCTCATCGCCAATCGCGCGTGGGTCCGGCGCGAGCAGCGGCGCGACCGCCGGGCCGAGGATGGCGGCGCCTCCATCGGGCGCGATCTCACCCCGATCCTGCGCCAGCCGATCGCGCGGATCGTCGCCAATGCGGAGACCATCCGGTCGCGCCTCGCAGGGCCGCTGGGCGACGAATACAGCGACTATGCGCGCGATATCGTCAATGCGGGCCAGCACCTGCTCTCGCTGGTCGACGATCTGACCGATCTCGAGGTGGTGGAGGCCGACGGTTTCCGCGCCGCGCCCGATGCAATCGACCTCGCCGATGTCGCGCAGCGGGCGGCGGGCATCCTCGCCGTGCGGGCGCAGGAGAAGCGGATCACCATCGCCGCGCCATCGAAGGGCGCGAGCCAGCCCGCCACCGCGGAATTCCGCCGCGTGCTGCAGGTGCTGCTCAACCTGGTGGGCAATGCGATCCGCTATTCGCCAGAAGGCTCGACGATCACCGTCTCGCTCGGCTCGGACGGCTCGAAGGCGCGGGTTTCGGTGTCCGACGAAGGCCCCGGTCTCGACGCGGAGGCGCAGCGGATCGTGTTCGACAAGTTCGAGCGGTTGGGCCGCAGCGGGGGCGGGGGCTCGGGCCTCGGCCTCTATATCTCGAAGCGGCTCGCGCAGGCGATGGGCGGTGACCTGACGGTTACCAGCACGCCCGGCGAGGGAGCGACCTTCACCCTGAGCGTGCCTGCAGGAACCTGACAGCACAAAGGCCGCAGCTCTCGCCGCGGCCCTTGCACTTGTGTCGCTTCAAATCAGCGCTTGTCGACGGGCACGTAGTCGCGCTGGGCCGGGCCGGTGTAGAGCTGGCGCGGACGGCCGATCACCTGCGCGGGGTCGGAAATCATCTCGTTCCACTGGGCAACCCAGCCCACCGTGCGCGCGAGCGCGAACAGCGCGGTGAACATCGTGGTCGGGAAGCCGATCGCCGACAGGATGATGCCCGAATAGAAGTCCACGTTCGGGAACAGCTTCTTCTCGATGAAGTAGGGATCGTTCAGCGCCATTTCCTCGAGCCGCAGGGCGGTTTCGAATACCGGATCGTCGACCTTGAGCGCCTTGAACACCTCGCGCACGGTCTCCTGCATCACGGTCGCGCGCGGATCGTAGTTCTTGTAGACGCGGTGGCCGAAGCCCATCAGGCGGAAGGGATCGTCCTTGTCCTTCGCGCGCTCGATATAGTGCGGAATCTTGTCGGGCGTGCCGATCTCGCGCAGCATGTTGAGCGCGGCTTCGTTCGCCCCGCCATGCGCCGGACCCCACAGGCAGGCAATGCCCGCCGCGATGCAGGCGAAGGGATTGGCGCCCGACGAACCGGCGAGGCGCACGGTGCTGGTCGAGGCGTTCTGTTCGTGGTCGGCATGGAGGATGAAGATCCGGTCCATCGCCTTCTCGACCTCGGGGATCACCTCGTATTCCTCGGCCGGAACGCCGAAGGTCATGCGCAGGAAATTGCCCGTGTAGCTGAGCGAATTGTCCGGCTGCAGGAAGGGCTGGCCGAGCGAGTATTTGTAGGCCCAAGCCGCGATGGTCGGCATCTTGGCGATCAGGCGATGGCTCGAAATCTTGCGATGCTCGGGGTCCGAGATGTCGGTGCTGTCGTGATAGAAGGCGGACAGTGCGCCGACTACGCCGCACATGATCGCCATCGGGTGCGCGTCGCGGCGGAAGCCCTGGTAGAACTGGCGCAGCTGATCGTGCAGCATGGTGTGCCGCGTGATCGTGTAGGTGAAGTCGTCCAGCTCGGTCTGCGAGGGAAGCTCGTTGTTGAGCAGCAGGTAGGACACTTCCATGAAGCTGGACTGTTCGGCGAGCTGGCCGATGGGGTAGCCGCGGTGGAGCAGGACGCCCTCTTCACCGTCGATGAAGGTCAGCGCGCTTTCGCAGCTGGCAGTCGACTTGAAGCCGGGGTCGTAGGTGAACTTGCCGGTGGTCCCGTAGAACTTGCGGATATCCATGACCTCGGGCCCGCATGTCCCCTCGAGGATCGGGAAGTCCTGCGTTTTTCCGCCAATATCCAGCTTCGCGGTGGTATCCGCCATGGGGGTCTCCTTAGTCTTGTGTGTGCTTCGCCCGAACAGCCTGCGCTTCGATCCGCGCGAGCGATTCCTCTTTGCCGAGAAGGGCGAGAACATCGAAAATTCCGGGGCTCGTCGTGGAACCCGTGAGTGCTGCCCGAAGGGGCTGGGCAATCTTCCCGAGGCCCAGTTCGAGCCGTTCGGCAAGCGCCTTCGTAGTGGCTTCCAGCGCTTCGGTTGTCCAGTCGTTTTCGCCCGCCAGGGCCTCGTGAACCTCGGCCAGACGCGCCTTCGCCTCGTCGTCGAGCAGTGCGGCGGCCTTCTCGGTCAGCTCGAGCGGGCGCTGCATGAACAGGAAGCGCGCATTGTCCGCAAGTTCGTTCGTATCCCTCGCGCGGGTCTTGAGCACCGGCATGGCGCGTGTCAGTAGATCGCGGTCGACTTCGCCGTCGACGCTGCCCGCCAGTTCCTCCGCGACGAGATCCGCCAGCCGCGCATCGTCCGCCTCGCGGATGTAATGGCCATTGAGGTTCTGCAGTTTCTTGATGTCGAAGCGGGCCGGGCTGCGGCCGACACCGTCGAGATCGAACAGTTCGATGGCCTCTTGGCGCGTGATTTCCTCGCGGTCGCCATGGCCCCAGCCGAGCCGCAGCAGGTAGTTGAACAGGGCTTCGGGCAGAATGCCCAGCTCGTCGCGATAGGCCTCGACGCCCACCGCACCGTGCCGCTTGGAAAGCTTCGCGCCGTCGCTGCCGTGGATCAGCGGGACGTGGGCATAGACCGGGTCGGGCCAGTTGCCTTCCACGGCGTTCATCGCCCGATAGATCGGTAGCTGGCGGAAGGCGTTGTTGAGATGGTCGTCGCCGCGGATCACGTGGGTCACGCCCATGTCGTGATCGTCGACCACCACCGCGAGCATGTAGGTCGGCGTGCCGTCGGCGCGCAGCAGGATGTAATCGTCGATCTCTTCGTTCTTGACCGTCACGCGGCCTTGCACGGCGTCCTCGATGACGGTCTCGCCAGCCTTGGGCACCTTGAGGCGCACGGTGAAGGGCACGCCTTCCTGCTCGGGGCCGGGCTCGCGATCGCGCCAGCGGCCGTCATAGCGCATCGGCTGCTTGTTGGCGCGCTGCTCGGCACGCATCGCCTCGAGTTCCTCCGAGGTCGCGAAGCAGCGATAGGCGTGGCCGTTTTCGAGCAGGATATTGGCCACTTGCGCGTGGCGCTCGGCGCGCTGCGACTGGAACACCGGCGGCTCATCGTAATCGAGCCCCAGCCAGTCGAGCCCTTCGAGGATCTTGTCGATCGCGTCCTGGGTGGAACGCTTCTTGTCCGTATCCTCGATCCGCAGCAGCGCCTTGCCGCCGTGGTGGCGGGCGAAAAGCCAGTTGAACAGCGCTGTACGCGCACCGCCGAGATGGAGATAGCCGGTCGGTGATGGAGCGAAGCGGGTAATGATCGTGCCGGTTTCGCTTGCCATCTAAGCGCGCTTCCTTTCCATTTCCGTGCATGGCCACGCCGCCTCCATCCAACGCAACGACCGGCCAGGCCCCTCGATCCGATCTTGCGGACGCCGGGGCGGCAGGCGCGGGGCTTGGTGCAGCGCAGCAGCGGCTTTGGCAGGTGGTTCGGCCCATGTCCAGCCCGGTCAAGCGTGTAGCCGAGTGGGCCGATGGCGGGCTGGGGCGGGCCGGGCTGGAACGCGGTCCCTGGCTGATCGTGGCGGCGATTGCCGGGATAGCCCTGTGGTTCGTGCTGCCGACGCCGTTTGCGTGGCTGCTCGCAGCTATCGCCGCGCTGCTCGGCGCAGCAATCGGCGCGGCTTTGCTGCGCGTCGACTATCTGCCCAACCTCGCCCTAGCCCTGCTGGCGATCGGGCTGGCGGTAGCCTTCGGGATCGCACTGATCTGGGCGCGTTCGGCAATGGTCGGCGCGCCTGCGTTAGACCATCCGCAGGTCCGCACGATGCAGGCGCGCGTTCTCGAACGCGAGGAGCAGCCCGCGCGCGACCGTATCCGCCTGGTGCTCGCGACACGAGAGGCCGAGAGCGGCGAGGCGATCAAGCTGCGGGTCAACGTGCCGCTGGAGCGGGCGGTGCCGGAGATGCAGCGGGGCGCAGTGGTCCGCCTGACCGCACGGCTGATGCCGCCCGCCGCCCCGCTGGTGCCGGGCGGGTACGATTTCGCGCGCAATGCCTGGTTCCAGGGTCTTGCCGCGACCGGATCATTGCTGGGCGACGTCGAGATCGTCGAGCCTTCGCCGCCCGGCTGGGGCGGGATCGCGCAGGTCCAGCGCCAGCTATCCGGCCATGTCCGCTCGCAGCTGGGCGGATCGGCGGGGACCATCGCGGCTGCGTTCGCGAGCGGGGACCGGGGCGCGATCGCCGAGGCCGACGAGGATGCGATGCGCGATGCGGGCCTGACGCACCTCCTGTCGATCAGCGGGTTGCATGTCAGCGCAGTGATCGCGGCGGCGTATTTCCTCGCGCTCAAGCTGCTGGCGCTGTGGCCGTGGCTGGCGCTCAGGGTACGCCTGCCGGTGGTCGCGGCGGCGGTCGGCGCGCTGGCGGGCGTGGGGTACACGCTGCTGACCGGAGCCGAGGTACCGACCGTGCGCAGCTGCGCCGCCGCGGTGCTGGTGCTGATCGCGCTCGCATTGGGGCGCGAGCCGCTGACCTTTCGCCTGCTTGCGGTGGCGGCGGGCTTCGTTCTGCTGCTGTGGCCGGAGAGCATTGCAGGGCCGAGCTTCCAGATGAGTTTCGCCGCCGTGCTCGCCATCGTGGCCCTGCACAACGCCGGGCCGGTGCGCGCCTTTCTCGCCCCGCGCGACGAGGCGTGGTGGATGCGGCCCTTGCGCAGCGGCGCGATGCTGCTGGTGACCGGCCTCGTGATCGAGATTGCGCTGATGCCGATCGTGCTGTTCCATTTCCATCGTGCTGGGGTCTACGGGGCGCTGGCCAACATGGTCGGCATTCCGCTGGTCACCTTCGTCTCCATGCCGCTGATCGCTGTGGCACTGGCACTGGACGTGGTGGGCTTGGGCGCTCCGGTGTGGTGGCTGGTCGGCCAGTCGCTCGACCTGCTGCTCGGCATTGCGCACTTCACCGCGAGCCGCCCGGGTGCGGTCAAGCTGGCGCCGCACATGGGCAGCGTCGCCTTCTTCCTGTTCGTTGCCGGCGGGCTTTGGCTCGCGCTGTGGAGCGGCCGGGCGCGGTTCGCTGCCGTCGTGCCGGTGGCGCTGGCCACGCTGCTGACCGTCACCACGTCGCGGCCCGATGTGCTGGTCTCGCGCGATGGCCGCCATGTCGGCATCATCGAGGACGGCGTCTTGCTGACCCTGCGCGACAGCGAGAGCACCTACGCGAGCGATACGCTTGCCGAGCTGGGCGCGCTCGACAGCGCGCCGGTGCCGCTTGCGCAATGGCCGGGTGCACAGTGCAGCCCCGAGTTCTGCGTCGCGACCATCGCGCGGGAGGGCCGTGCCTGGCACCTGCTGCTGGCGCGCGGGCGCGACTACGTGACCGAGCGCGATCTGGCTGCGGCCTGCGCGCGGGTCGACATGGTGGTGGCGGACCGCTGGCTGCCGCGCAGCTGCCGTCCGCGCTGGTTCAAGGCGGACCGGCGGATGCTGGAGCGGACCGGAGGCCTCGCGATCCGCCTAGCGGACCGCGAGGTGCAGACCGTCGCCGAAGGGCAGGGCGCGCATGGCTGGTGGCACGGCGCGGGCGGCGTCAGCCGCGAGACACCCGCCGGGCCTCCACCCCGCAAACGCCCTCAGTGATAGCGGCGCAGCAGGCCTGCGAGCTTGCCCTGAACCTGCACCGCCCGGCTATCGTACACCTGCGGTTCGTAGCTGGCATTGGCCGGATCGAGCCGGATGCGCCCGCCGTCGCGCCACAGGTACTTGAGCGTCGCTTCCTCGTTCTCGACCAGCGCGACCACGATATCCCCGTCGCGCGCGGTGTCGGAACGGCGGATCAGCGCATAATCGCCATCGAAGATCCCCGCCTCGATCATCGAATCGCCCGAGACTTCCAGCGCGAAGTGCTCTCCCGGGCCGAGCAGGGCTGCGGGGACGGGAAGGCTCTGATGGTCTTCCAGCGCCTCGATCGGCGCACCGGCCGCGATCCGCCCGTGGAGCGGAATGTCGATCACGTCGTTGGCCGCTTCGGGCATCTGGGCAGGCACGTTGGTCGTGCGCGCGCCCAGATCGTTCGCAGGCCTGGGCATCGACCCCGCGACCGAGCTTTCGGGCATCTTGAGCACTTCGAGCGCACGCGCGCGGTTGGGCAGGCGCCTGATGAAGCCGCGTTCCTCCAGCGCGGAAATCAGCCGGTGAACACCCGATTTGCTCTTGAGGTCGAGCGCGTCCTTCATCTCCTCGAAAGAGGGCGAGATGCCGGTTTCTTCCAGCCGATCGTGAATGAACCGGAGCAATTCATGCTGTTTCGCCGTCAACATCGGGCTATTCTCCGCATTGCATGTTCGCGCCTGTGCGAACGAATGCGGAACAATTAGGTAACCCGATTTTCCAAGTCAAGCATATCCGCCATTTTCGAGCGGATAACATGGAACAAACGCACCCGCCTCGCTCGCCGAAGCATTGGCGGGCCGGTCGATCAATACTTGCGCATGGGCGAGCGGGCGCAGCGCCGAACTATCCTGCACGTCGGCCGCCAGCACGCCCGCATCGCTCCATGTAGCCCGCAGGAACTCGCGCCTTTTGCCGCCTTCGGGGAGGTCAGCGGCGAGCGGCATCGGGATCGCGCGCGGCAGGCACTGCGCCGCACCCGATAGCTTGCGGATCGCAGGCACCATGAAGAAGAACGCCGTGACAAAGCTCGAAACCGGATTGCCGGGCAGTCCGAGGACGACTGTTTGCCCCCGCGTCGCGACCAGCAGCGGCTTGCCCGGCTTGATTGCCACCCGCCAGAAATCGAGCGAGAACCCCGCCGCCTCCAGCGCGGGTTTGACGAGATCGTGCGGGCCGACCGAGGCTCCGCCGCTGACGACCACCAGCGGAGCGCTATCGCTTGCCTGCTCGATCGCGCACACCAGCACTCGCGCCTCGTCGGGCACGGGATCGGCTGCGTGGGGCTCGGCCCCCGCCTCGCGCGCCATCGCACGCAGCATCGCGCCATTGGTCGCGGGGATTCCGTCGGGTCCGCAGGCGGCGGGATCGGCATGGAGTTCGTCGCCGCATTCGATGATCGCCACAAGGGGGCGATCATGGGCGACCACCTCGGCCAAGCCCCCGGCGCGGGCGAGCGCGATCTGCGCTGCGCCCATCCGGGTGCCGGGTTCGAGCAGCATGTCGCTGGCCGCGAAGTCCAGCCCAGCGCGGCGAATGAAGCGTTCCTGCGGCGGTGCAAGGGCCGTCAGCCGGTCACCATCGACCTGCGCTTCCTCCTGCACCAGCACTGCATCCGCGCCATGCGGCATGTGCGCCCCGGTCGAGATGCGGACTGCAAGGCCGGTGGCCAGCATCTTGGGGAAGGGCGCGCCGGCGCGGGCCTCTCCCACGATGTCCCATGGGCCATCGCCAGCGGTCGCATAGCCGTCCATCGCGGACAGGTCGGCAGAGGGCTGGCTGCGGCGCGCGATCACCGGCTCGGCGAGGAACAGGCGTGCCGAGGTGTCGACGGGGTATTCGCGCGCGGGCACGGGCGAGAGCAGCGCGAGCAGCCGTGCCTGCGCGTCTTCGAGGGCGAGCGGCGGCGTCATGCGCCATGCTCTTGCGCGTGCCACTCGCCCGACTTGCCGCCGGTCTTCGAGAGCAGCCGGACCTCGCCGATGACCATGCCCTTATCCAGCGCCTTGGCCATGTCGTATATCGTCAGCAGCGCAACCGAAACGGCGACCATCGCCTCCATCTCCACACCGGTCTTGCCGGTGAGGCTGGCGGTGGCGGTAACGCGCACGCCATCGTCTTCCACCGCGCAGTCCACGCTCACGCTGTCGAGCGCGAGCGGATGGCATAGCGGGATGAGGCTCCCCGTCTGCTTGGCGGCCATGATCCCGGCGATGCGCGCGGCGGCGAGCACGTCGCCCTTGGGCACGGTACCCTCGCGGATCGCAGCGAGCGCGTCCGGCTTCATCGCGATCCGCCCGGAGGCGACAGCTTTGCGAGCGGATTCCGCCTTGGCGCCGACATCGACCATGCGTGCCGCGCCGTCCTCGTCGAGATGGGTGAGGCCGCTCATCGGGCCTGTTCCCTGACACACCTGACACAGTGTCTTGAGGCGAAAAATCTGGCTGGTCCGAATGCGCGGGAATGCAGGGGCAACTGGCGGGCCAAGGGCGGAGATTGGGTCATCCGCCGATCATGCCACGGCGCACCGCTGTAGGACAGCCTCAGCGTGCCAGCAGCGCTCGCGTTGCCGCCTCTACGTCCGCCTGCCGCATCAGGCTTTCGCCGACGAGGAAGCCATGCGCGCCCGCGCTTTCTAGCCGCGCGCAGTCCTGTGCGGTGGTGATGCCGCTTTCCGAGACGATGAAGGCGCCATCCGGAGCAAGCGGAATCAGCGCCTCGGTGGTCGCGATATCGGTCTCGAAGCTGCGCAGGTCGCGATTGTTGATCCCGATCAGCCGCGATTGCAGCTTGTGCGCGCGCTCCATTTCGACAGCGTCGTGGACCTCGACCAGCACGTCCATTCCGAGTTCGACCGCCGCCGCCTCGATCTCCTGCGCCTGATCGTCGGACAGAGCGGCGACGATGATCAGGATCGCATCCGCACCCATCGCGCGTGCCTCGCCGCATTGCCACGGGTCGACCATGAAGTCCTTGCGCAGAGCGGGCAGGGCGACGGCTTCGCGCGCGGCGACGAGATAATCGGCATGGCCCTGGAAGTACTTTTCGTCGGTGAGGACGGAAAGGCAGGCGGCACCGCCCGCAGCATAGGCGCGGGCGTGTTCGGCGGGTTGAAAATCCTCCCGGATCAGCCCCTTGGAGGGCGAAGCTTTCTTTATTTCCGCGATCAGCGGGCGCCTGTTCGCTGCGTGGGCCGTGCGTAATGCCGCCTCGAACCCGCGCGGCGGGGCTTGCGCGGCGATCCGTGCGATTAGTTCGCTGACCTCGGTCGCGGACTGGCGCTCGCGCACTTCCTCGCGCTTGGTGGCGCAGATTTCCTCGAGCTTGTTCATAGTGCCACGGTCCGTTCGCCCTGAGCTTGTCGAAGGGCTGTTCTTCATTCTTCGAAACCGGCGCGGAAGAAGGGCAGTGCTTCGACAAGCTCAGCACGAACGGTTTCAGGAGGAAGGCAAATCACTTCGCCATCTCGATCCACTTGTCGAGCAGGGCCTTGGCCGCACCGCTGTCGATGCTTTCCGCAGCCATGGCCGCACCGCTTTCCCAGTCCTCGGTCTCGCCCGCAGCGATTAGCGCGGCGGCCGAATTGAACAGCACCGCATCGCGGTAGGGGCCCGGTGTACCCTGCAGAAGCGCGCCCAGCGCCTTCGCGTTGTGCGCAGGGTCGCCGCCCCGGATCGCCTCGACCGGCGCGTGCTCCAGGCCCGCCATCCCCGCATCCACACGCTTCATCGCGAATTCGTGGCCGGTCACATCGGCCATCTCGTTCCCCGCGGCGAGGCTGAGTTCGTCCAGCCCCTCGTCGCCCGAGACGATCAGCGTCCGCTCCGTGCCGAGGCGCGCGGCTGCTTCCCCGTAGATCGAGACATAGCCGGGGCGCGCGATGCCGATCAGCTGGCGCGTGACCCCCACCGGGTTCGACAGCGGACCCATGAGGTTGAAGATCGTGCGGCGACCGAGCTGTTTGCGAATAGGCTGGATGCGCCGCATCGCGGGGTGGTGGTTGGGCGCGAAGAGGAAGCAGATGCCGATCTCGTTCAGCGTCTTTTCCGCCGTGCGTCCGGCGGCTTCCATGTCGAGGCCCAGCACTTCCAGCGTGTCCGCCACGCCAGAGAGCGAGGAGATCGCCCGGTTGCCGTGCCGCGCCACCGGCACGCCGCAGGCGGCGACCACAAGGCCGACGGCGGTCGATACGTTGAGCGTATGGTGCCCGTCGCCGCCGGTGCCGCACACGTCGATTGCATTCTCCGGGCCGGCGACCGGAATGTAGCGTGCCCGCAGAGCGCGCGCCGCGCCTGCGATTTCGTCGGCGGTCTCGCTGCGTTCTGTCATCGCGAGCAGGAAGCGGGCGATTTCCTCGTCGGTCGCCTCGCCGTCGAGGATCCAGCCGAAGACCTCCTCGGCCTCGGCCTCGCTCATGTGCGGAACCGCGAGCGGGAGCGACTTCATGCCGCGTGCCTTTCGCGCGCTTTGATCCCGCAGATCTCGAGGAAATTGGCGAGCAGCGCGTGGCCGTGCTGTGTCGCGATGCTTTCGGGGTGGAACTGGACGCCGTGGACGGGAAGCTCGGCGTGGCGGAAGCCCATCGCGCTGGTTCCGTCGAGGCCCGGCGTCTCGCTGGTCGCGTTGACCACCAGCACCTCGGGAATATCCTCCACCACCAGCGAATGATAGCGCGTGGCGTCGAAGGGGGACGGGATGCCTGCAAACACGCCCGACCCGTCATGCGTCACCGCGCTGGTCTTGCCGTGCATCAGCCCGCCCTGGACGACGCGTCCGCCGAAATGCTGGCCGATCGCCTGGTGGCCGAGGCACACGCCCAGCAGCGGAAGCTGCGCATCGGCGCAGGCGGCGACCGTGTCCAGCGTGATCCCCGCCTCGTTCGGCGTGCGCGGCCCGGGCGAAAGCAGGATGCCCTTCGCCCCGCTCGCCACCGCTTGCGCCGCGGTGATCGCGTCGTTGCGCTCCACCCGCACCTCTGCCCCCAGTTCCTGCAGGTAATGGACGAGGTTGAAGGTGAAGCTGTCGTAATTGTCGATGACGAGGATCATTCGGAAGGCTCTGTACCATGTTCGCGCTTCGACAGGCTCAGCACGAACGGTGTGGGTTCTTCGGCGCTCCTAACCGTTCGTCCTGAGCTTGTCGAAGGGCGAGCGGTTAGGGATCAGCGGTGGTCCGCCAACTCGTCCGTCGCGCGGACGAGGCCGTCGATGATGCCTGGTTCGCTGGCCGAGTGGCCCGCATCGTGGACGATCCGCAGATCGACTTCGGGCCATGCCTTTTTCAGCTCCCATGCCGAGGTCGGCGGGGTGCAGATGTCGTGGCGGCCCTGAACGATGATGCCGGGAATGCCCTTCAGCTTGCCGACGTCGCGCAGCAGCTGGTTCTCCTCCAGCCAGAACTTCTCGCGGAAATAATGCGCCGCGATCCGCGCCATCGGGACGGCCTTGGCGGCATCGGCATAGTCCTCGACCAGTTCGGGCTTGGGCAGCAGCGTCGCGACCTGGCCTTCCCAGACGGACCACGCGCGCGCGGCCTCCTGCTTCGCGTCCTCGTCGGCGCCGGTCAGCCGCCGGTAGAACGCCTCGATCAGTTCGCCACGCTCGGCTTCGGGGATGACCGAGACGAAATCGTCCCATGCCTCGGCCATGATCTCGCTCGCGCCGTAGCTATACAGCCAGTCGAGCTCCTTCTGGCGGGCGAGGAATACGCCGCGCAGCACCAGTTCGGTGGTCCGCTGCGGGTAGGCCTGCGCATAGGCGAGCGCGAGCGTCGCGCCCCAGCTGCCGCCGAACACCTGCCATGCCTCGTGCCCGCACATCTGGCGCAAGCGCTCGATATCCTCGACGATCCGCCAGGTGTCGTTGAACTCGAGCTCGGCAAAGGGTGTCGACTTGCCGCAGCCGCGCTGGTCGAACAGCAGCACGTCGTACTCGTCGGGGTTCCACTGGCCGCGATGCGCAGGGCTCATCCCGCCGCCGGGGCCGCCATGGAGGAATACGGCGGGCTTCGCGCCGGGCGTGCCGACGCGTTCGTAATAGAGCGAATGCCCCTCGCCGACATCGAACATGCCGCTCTCGTAAGGCTCGATGGCGGGGTAGAGGGTGCGTTCGTGAGCCATGTTCAGTCCTTGAATTCGACGACCACCAGCGGGCCGAGGTCGGCGCGCGTATCCATCCGCCCGCGCGCGGGATCCCACAGCGAGGAGACCGTGCCGTCGAGATAGAGCGCGTTGGGCGTGCCCGCCACATCGCGGAAGAATCGCGCGAACTGGCCGAAGCTGACCGGGCGGTTCGAGATGACGAAGTGCGCCTTGCCGTCCTTGTCGATGCCGACGCCGTTGCGGATGCGCTTGCTCGGCCCATCCTCGGAAATCTGCGGGTGCATTTCGCCGTCGATCAGCAGCATCGGCCCGCTCTGGGTGCCGAAATCGGGCCGGTCGCCGACATTGGAATAGAAATCGTCCGAGGTCCGGATGCGCCATGTCCCGCCGGTGCCGTAGAACACCCCGTTGGGCTTCATGTGAAAATTGCCCGAGCCTTCGTTGCGGTTGAGTTCCTGCAGCCGCTCGCGCTTCTCGACATAATAGCCGATGGGCTTGCCTTCGCCGTCGTACATGCCCGCATTCATCGCGAAGGCGACGCGCGGCGCGTCTTCGCCGCGCGCGGTGGAGAACTTCGCGAGGCTCCGGAACGGAGGCGAGCCGAGCACCATGCGCACGCGGTGTTCCGCCGGGTCGGCGATGCACTGGGTGAACACGACACCCTCGAACCGCACCGGCTCGCAGGCCGAATCCTCGGGCGTGGCGGTTTCGCTCGGCGTCGGGGTCGGCGTGGGACTGGGCTTGGCCTTTTCGGCGTCGCTATTGGCGATTTCGACGCCCTTTTCGCCGCTGATATCGGTGCGGATCACGGGATCGCCCGGCGGCGACTGGTCGCACCCGGTCAGACCGGCGGCGGCCGATGCGAGCACGCCGGAAAGCAGGATTGCACGCAGCCTCATGCCGCGCCTCCCGTCTGCGCGAGCGCCTCGCGCGCGGCGGCGAGCAGCGCGCCCGCCTTGGCCTCGCATTCGCGCTGTTCGGATGCCGGATCGCTATCCGCGACGATGCCCGCCCCTGCGGTAACGTGCAGCGTGCCGTCCTTCACCAGGCCGGTGCGCAACACGATGCACGAATCGAAGCTGCCATCGGGCGCGAAATAGCCCACGCCGCCCGCGTAGGGCCCGCGCTTCTCGGGCTCCAGCTCGGCGATGATCTCGCATGCGCGCAGCTTGGGCGCGCCGCTGACCGTGCCTGCGGGGAAGCCTGCGAACAGCGCGTCGAGCGCATCCTTTCCTTCGGCGAGTCGCCCGGCGACGTTGCTGACGATGTGCATGACGTGACTATAGCGTTCGACCATGAAGCTGTCCGTCACTTCGACACTTCCCGCTTCGGCGACCCGGCCGACATCGTTGCGCCCGAGGTCGAGCAGCATGAGATGTTCGGCGCGTTCCTTCGGATCGGCGAGCAGCTCGCGCTCCGCCGCGCGGTCGGCCTCGGGCGTCGCCCCGCGCGGGCGGGTGCCTGCGATGGGGCGGACGGTCACTTCGGGCTCACCGGAAGAATTGGCGCGCAGGCGGACGAGGATTTCCGGGCTCGATCCCACAATGCCGACATCGGGCAGGTCGAGCAGGTAGAGAAACGGTGAGGGGTTCACCCGGCGCAGCGCGCGATACAGTTCCATCGCCGGACGATCGAAGGGAATCGTGAAGCGCTGGGCGAGCACGACCTGAAAGATATCGCCCGCCACGATGTACTCCTGCGCGCGGGCCACGCGCGCCGCGTAATCGCGCGGGTCTTGCGTTGGGCCGAGGGTAATGTCGCGCGGCGCAGCCGAAGGCGCGCGAGGATGCGGGATGGGCCGGTCGAGCGCGTCCAGCGCCGCCTCGATCCGCGCCTCTGCCCGGGCGAGCGTCGCTTCGCTATCTCCGTCCCCCGGCCATACCGGCGCGACGAGAAACACCTCGTCGGTCAGCGCATCGAACACCAGCAACAGGCCGGGCCGCACGAAGACCATGTCCGGCAGGCCGAGCGGATCATGGGAGGCGCGCGGCAGCTTTTCGACCAGGGCGATGGTCTCGTACCCGAAATAGCCGACGAGGAAGGCGAGGGCGGGGGGCAGCCCATCGGGCACGGGCATGGCGATTTCGGACAGCAGTGCGCGCAGGGCGACCAGCCCGCCGCCATCGGCGGGCTCGAAAGCCGCGCGGTCCTGTCGCCAGCTGCGGTTGACCTGCGCGGTGTTGCCTTCGGCGCGAAGCACCAGATCGGGATCGATGCCGAGCAGGCTGTAGCGCCCGCGAGCCTCGCCCCCTTCGACCGATTCGAGCAGGAAGTCGCCGCGCCCTTCTTCCATCAGGGCCAGCGCGGCGCCGACCGGAGTGATCGTGTCGGCGACCTGCCGCTGCCATACGAGTGCGGGCAGGCCCTGCGACAGCCGCTTGCGCGCTGCGTCGAGATTGCGGGTCACGCCTAGTTTGCTGTCTGGCCGGTCAGCTCGCGGCGGACGGCCTCGATCGCATCCTCGTTCCGCTCGACCTTGACCTCGTTGCGGATCGCGACGCGCAGCTGGTCGCCATATTCGCGGCTGAGGATATTGCCGTAGCCCTGGCGCGCCTGCTCGATCAGCGGGTCGTCGTCTTCCAGCTCGCCCTTGGTGATGTCATCCAGCGCGACGAGGAAGAAGCCGCCGTCATTGGGCGCTTCGAGCCGCTTGGCGGTGCCTTCGGTCATCGCGAAAAGCAGCGCGATCGGCGGGTTCGCCCGCTCCATCTGCATCAGCTGTTCGCGCGTGACGTTGAGCGGGCGGGCAGGCGGCAGCGGCGTATCCTCGGCCCGCATCGCGGCGGCGAGCGTGCTGCCCTCGCGCACCCGCTTCAGGATCCGCTCGGCGGCCTTCGCGGCATTCTCGGCACCTTTCGCCATTTTCCAGCGCGCGGTGACCTCGTCGCGGATGTCGGCCAGCGGCGGCGCGGCGGAGGGAGTGATCGAGGCCACCTCGAACATGACGAAGGTTTCGCCGCGCCGGACCTCGGCGATCTGCGGCTGGCCTTCCTGCATCTGGAATGCCGTGGGGACCAGCGGCTGCACCACCTGGGCCACGGTCTCGCCCTGTGCGCCGCCGAACACCGCGCCCGAGGCGGTGATCTGCTGCGTGGTCTCGATCTCGAGGTCGAGCGCCTGGGCGACCTCGCGGAAGGACTCGCCGCTGTTCACGCGGTTCTCGATTTCGGACGCCAGCTCGTTCAGCACGCGGCGGCGCTTCTCGTTGCGGATCGCTTCCTCGATCTCGGGCCGGGCTTCCTCCAGCGAACGCGCGGGGATGCTGGTGACGTCGTCGATCCGCACGATATGGAAGCCGAGCGGGCTGCGCGCGATCTCTGCCACGTCGCCCTCGTCGGCGGAGAAGACCGCTTCGGCCACCGCCGCATTGGCGCTCTGGGCGTATTCCTCGCGCCGGATCGGGCCGATCTCGCTCGGCTCGAGGCCTGCTTCCTCGGCCACCGAACCGATCGATGCGCCGCCTGCGATCCGCTCGCGGAAACTTTCGGCCGCCTGCCGGGTCGGCACGATCAGCTGGGTGAAGGTGCGTTCCTCGCTGGCGCGATAGAGATCGGCGTTCTGCTGGTAGCGCTGGCGAATCTCGTTCGCGGTGGGCTCGATGCGGTCGCCCAGATCGTCGCCCCCGAAGGCGGCGTAGCGAATCCGGCGCCGTTCGGGACGGACGAAGTCGCTGCGATTCTCGCTGTAGTAGGCCTGCAGCTGCTTGTCGCTGGGGTCTTCCTCCGGCGCGAAAAGTTCGGACGGGATAATCGCGATCGAGCCTTCGCGCCGCTCGCGCAGCTGGTTGGCGTAGCGCCGGACGATGGATTCGGGCAGCTTCGCGCCGAACACTGCCGGGATCAGTACCTGCCGCGCGATCAGGCCGTCGGTCAGATCCTCGCGCACGACCGCGTCGGTCAGGCCCTGTCGGCGGATCGTCTGGCGGTAGAGATCTTCGCTGAAATTGCCGTCCGCGCCGCGAAAGGCCGGGAGCATGCGGATTTCGCTGTTGATAAGGTTCTCGCCCGCGCGCAGGCCCAGCATCCGGCCGAATTCGCTGATCGCCACCCGGTCCAGCAGCGTATCGAGGACCTGCGTCAGTCCGCCATCTTCGACGAAGTCCTGCAGCGTCAGGGTCGGCTCGTTCGCCTGCACCTGGCGCAGGGCGTTTTCGGTCGACTGGCGCAGATCCGCCGTCGTCACCTCTTCGTCGCCCACGACCGCCACGTTATTGGTGCCCGAAAGGCCGCCGAAAGAGCCCGAATTGCCGATGTCGCCAGCGGCGAATGCCAGCGCGATCAGGACCAGAAAGCCGATCGTGACGGCGAGGCCGAGCTTGGACTGGAAGAAGGACCGGAAAAAGTTGATCATGAACCTTGGTGCCTTGGCCTAGGGGGCAATACTAGGGGGATGCGTGGGAGCCCACGGCGACGCAAGCCGCCGTCTTTCGCGCGATCCTTAAATCGCTCACCGGATCGCCGCAAGGCGTGTGCAGAGGGTTTTGACTGTCCGCCACACCTTCGCTAACGCCGCCCGTCTGCGCTGGGGCCACGAGGCCCGGGCCAGACCAATTTCGATAAACAGCAGGACACTTACCGAAATGGCGACGCGCCCTTTCATCGTTGGCAACTGGAAGATGCACGGCACGCGGGCGATGCTCTCCGAAGCACGGGCAATCGATCGCGCCGCGCAGCGGCTGATGCAGGTCGAGATCGCGCTGGCTCCGCCCTTCACGCTGATCCACCCGGTCCGGCGCGAGGCGGAACAGATCGGCGTCGGCGCGCAGGATTGCCACCCGGCGGACGGGGGCGCGCATACCGGCGACATCTCCGCCGCGATGGTGGCGGACGCGGGCGCGGGCTTCGTGATTCTCGGCCATAGCGAGCGGCGCGAGGGCCACGGCGAGAAGGACAAGCTGATCGCGGAAAAGGGCAAGGCCGCCCTCGAAGCGGGGCTCAAGATCATCCTGTGCTGCGGCGAATCGATGGACAAGCGCGAGGCGGGCAAGGCGATCGAGCATGTCCTCAAGCAGATCAAGGCCTCGCTCCCCGCCGGGATCGAGGAAGCGGGCGAAAAGCTGACCATCGCCTACGAACCGATCTGGGCGATCGGTAGCGGCAAGGCTGCGACGACCGAGGAAATCGCGGAAATGCACAGCGCGATTCGCGAATTCCTGGTCAAGACCTTCGGCGAGGAAGAGGGCGCAGCCGTGCGGATCCTCTACGGCGGATCGGTCAATGCCGACAACGCGGCGGAGATCGTCGCGGTCGACGAGGTCAACGGGGCGCTGGTCGGCGGGGCGAGCCTGTCTGCCGAAAGCTTCATGAACATCGTGCTGGCGGTGCAGGAAGTGATCGCGAACTGAAGTTCGCGCTTTCCCGCGCGCTTGCGCCGCAGGCAGGCAGTACCTAGTTTTCCCAAAACAACGCATCCGAGAGCAGCGTTTCCATGAATCTTTTCTTCTTCCTCACCGTTGTCCAGGCCCTCATCGCCGCCGCGCTGGTCGGCGTGATCCTGATGCAGCGCTCCGAAGGCGGTGGCCTCGGCATCGGCGGGGGCGGTTCGCCCGGCGGCATGATGAGCGCGCGCGGTGCGGCGGATTTCCTCACCCGGGCGACCAAGTGGCTGGCAGTCGCGTTCGTCGTGCTGTCGATCCTGCTCGCGGCGATGGCGGTGGACATGTCGGGTGGCGACGCGATCGAATCGACGCTCGACCGCAATGTCGCGCCGGCGGTTCCAGCCGATCCACTGGCCGAGGAAGGCCCGCTCGACAGCGAGGGGCTGGACGGCGATCCGCCGGTCGACCCCGCGCCCGAGAGCGATTCCGACCCGCTCGAAGGCCTGACCGAGTAATTTTTTCCTCCCGATCCGTGGATTGAGGCGAACGCTGCGTCGCAGCGGCTTGCCTTTGCACGGCCAAGACCCGTAAGGCGTAACTCCCATGGCGCGGTATATTTTCATCACCGGCGGCGTGGTTTCCTCGCTCGGCAAAGGTCTCATGGCGGCATCGCTCGGCGCGCTGCTGCAGGCGCGAGGCTATAAGGTCCGCATCCGCAAGTTCGACCCCTATCTCAACGTCGATCCGGGGACGATGAGCCCCTATCAACACGGCGAGGTCTATGTGACCGACGACGGGGCCGAGACAGACCTCGACCTCGGCCATTACGAGCGCTTTACGGGCGTGTCCGCGCACCAGGGCGACAACATCACGTCTGGCCGCGTCTATCAGGACATCATCGCCAAGGAACGCCGGGGCGATTTCCTCGGCGCGACGGTGCAGGTGATCCCGCACGTCACCGACGCGATCAAGCACTTCGCGCTCGCCGACCAGGACGATCTCGATTTCATCCTGTGCGAGATCGGCGGCACGGTCGGCGATATCGAATCGCTGCCCTTCATGGAGGCGATCCGCCAGCTTCGTAACGAGCTGGAGCCGATGCAGACGCTCAGCGTCCATGTGACGCTGGTGCCCTACATTGCCGCTGCGGGGGAGCTGAAGACCAAGCCTACCCAGCACTCGGTGCGCGAACTCGCCGCGCTCGGGATCAAACCCGATATCCTGCTGTGCCGCTCCGAGCATTTCCTGCCCGAGGCCGAGCGCCGCAAGATCGCCAATTTCTGCAACGTGCGGCCCGAAGCGGTCATCCCCGCGCTCGACGCGGCATCGATCTACGCCGTGCCGCTCCAGTACCACGAGGAAGGTCTCGACCGCGAAGTGCTGCGCGGCTTCGGGATCGCCGATGCGCCCGAGCCCGATCTGGCCCCGTGGCGCGAGGTGACCGACCGCTATTTCCACCCCGAGGGCGAAGTCATCATCGGCGTGGTCGGCAAGTATGTCGGCCTGAAGGACGCCTACAAGTCGCTCAACGAGGCGCTGATCCACGGCGGCATGGCCAACCGCACCAAGGTCCACCTCAAATGGATCGACGCCGAGATTTTCGAGCGCGAGCCGGCGGACATCGTCGCCGAGCTGGAACCGCTGCACGGCATCCTCGTGCCCGGTGGCTTCGGCGAGCGCGGGAGCGAGGGCAAGATCGCCAGCGTCCGCTTCGCGCGCGAGCGCAAGGTGCCGTTCTTCGGTATCTGCCTCGGCATGCAGATGGCGTGCATCGAGAGCGCGCGCGCGGCGGGCGTCCACTCGGCCTCCTCGACTGAGTTCGGCGAGACCGACGAGCCGGTGGTAGGCATCATCACCGAGTGGATGACCAAGGAAGGCCTGGAGACCCGCGCGGCCGATGGCGACCTTGGCGGCACGATGCGGCTCGGCGCCTACGAGGCGAAGTTGGCCGAGGGCAGCCGCATCAGCGAAATCTACCACGGTGCGACCGAGATTTCGGAACGCCACCGCCACCGCTACGAGGTCAACAACGCCTATCGTGAGCGGCTGGAGGATGACGGGCTGGTCTTTTCGGGCATGTCGCCCGACGGGCTGCTGCCCGAAATCGTCGAGCGCCCGGACCACCCCTGGTTCGTCGGCGTGCAGTTCCACCCCGAACTGAAATCGCGGCCCTTCGACCCGCATCCGCTGTTCGCGGACTTCGTCGCGGCGGCGCTCAGACAGTCACGCCTGGTTTGATCTTGCTGCCTGCAGCATAGCTGCAAGTCGTTCGCGCTTTATCTTTGCGAGGAATTGAGTCATAGGCGCGCCCTCGCGTTGTGGGGGCAGCGCTTATTGGGGGATCCCAGTTAAAGAGCTTGTCCCGGGTTTGATCGTCTTCTGCGACCCGGACGGGCAGACCCGGTCAAGGCGGCAAAAGCCGTGGGGCGGCTCCTTAGGGGGTCGCCCCAAAATACGAAAAAATAAGTAAAACTTCGGCGAATACGAAAAACCCGCCCCGGCACATGGGCGTGCGGGGCGGGCCGGTTTGTCACTGCGCACCCATGCGGTGCGCAAGGCATGTCGCGTCAGGCGGCGTCGCGATCCGAATCGTCGGATTCGGAGTTGTCGACGATGCTGAGCGAGGACTGCTGTCCGTTGATCGCGATCTTCTTCGGCTTCATCGCCTCGGGCACTTCGCGCACCAGATCGATCACCAGCAGGCCGTCGGCCAGATCGGCGTTCGAGACACGCACATGATCGGCCAGCTCGAAGCGACGCTCGAACCCGCGGTTGGCGATGCCGACATGCAGCATTTCGCTGTCCGCGTTCTTCGCTTCTTCCTGCTTGCGGCCGGTCACGGTCAGCAGGTTCTGCTGCGCGGTGATATCGATATCCTGCGCACGGAAGCCGGCGAGCGCCAGCGTGATGCGGAACTCGTCGTCACCGCGCTTCTCGATATTGAAAGGGGGGTAGTTGTCGCCGGAATTGCGGACCGAGCTTTCGAGCAGGTCGAACAGGTGGTCGAAGCCCACGGTGCTGCGGCGATACGGGGTAAAGTCGATACGTGCCATTGAAACAAATCCTCCATTGAGCGATTCTGTTAGTCACAAGCTGTCCGGATCGACCCGTTATGGCATCGCCGGACACCTCGAATGTAGGGTGCGCCGCAGCCGGTGCAAGAGCCCCATCACCGGATCGAATACGAAGGAAAACGAGAGTGGCAGCGACAATCGACATCTACACCAAGTTCGGCTGCGGCTACTGCTACCGCGCGAAATCGCTGCTGGAAAAGAAGGGTGTCGACTACAACGAATACGACATCACGATGGGCGGCGAGAAGCGCGACGAGATGATGCGCCGTGCGCCCAATGCCCGCACCGTGCCGCAGATCTTCATCGGCGATACCTATGTCGGCGGATCGGACGAGCTTCACACGCTGGAGCGCGAGGGCAAGCTCGACGCGCTTCTGGCCAATAGCGGGCAGGGCTGAACGCAAGGCCCGATGAGCAAAATCGCCGTCCTCCAGATGACCTCGGGCATCGACCCGGAGGTGAACGCCAGCGCCATCATCGCCGCCATGGGCGATGCGCGGGCGGACGGGGCCGACATGCTGTTCGCGCCCGAAATGGCGCTGCTGCTCGACCGAGACCGCAAGCGGGCCGTCGCAACGATGGAGGCGGCGAGTTATGCGCCGCTGGTCGATCGGCTGTGTGCAGCGGCGGCGGAGAACGGCGTGTGGGCGACCTTCGGCCTGCCGGTGAAGCTGGACAACGGCAAGCTCGCCAACCGAAGCCTGCTGATCGCGCCCTCGGGAGAGATCGCGGGGCAATACGACAAGCTGCACATGTTCGATGTCGATCTCGAGAGCGGCGAGTCCTGGCGCGAATCCAACGCCTATCAGCCGGGCGAGGCGCTGTCGGTCACGCCGGATACCCCCGCGGGACGCCTCGGGCTCACCATCTGCTACGACATCCGCTTCCCCGCGCTGTTCGATGCGCTGGGGCGGGCGCAGTGCGACATGATCGCAATTCCCGCCGCCTTCACCGTGCCCACGGGCTCCGCGCACTGGCATACGCTTGTCCGCGCCCGCGCCATCGAAGCTAGCGCTTTCGTGGTCGCGGCGGTGCAAGTGGGCGAGCACGCCGATGGCCGAAAGACCTACGGGCACTCGCTCGTCGTCGACCCGTGGGGCGAAATCCTGCTCGACATGGGGGGCGAGGAGGCAGGTCTGGGCTTTGCCGAAATCGACCCGGAACGGATCGCGCAGGTGCGTGCGCAGGTGCCGAGCCTTGCCAATCGGCGCCCCATTCCCGATCTTTAGCCCCGTCATGATCGTATTCGACCTTTCCTGCGATACCGGCCACCGATTCGAGGGCTGGTTCCGCTCGTCCTCCGCCTTCGAGGAGCAGCAGGCGCAAGGCCTGCTCGCCTGTCCGCAATGCGGATCGGCCGATGTGACGAAGGCTCCGATGGCCCCCGCCGTGCCTGCCAAGGGCAATACGCGCCGTGCCGAGCCTGCGGTGGCGACCGAAGGTTCAGGCGCAACGGAGGGCCACACAAACCAGGTGCAGACCCAGGGCGGGGCGCTGCCGCCTGCCGTGCGCGAGGCGCTGGACAAGCTCGCGAAGCTTCAGGCCGAGACGATCAAGGACAGCACTTATGTCGGCAGCAGATTCGCCGAAGAGACCCGTGCGATGCATTACGGCGAGAAGGACGCGGCGCTGATTCACGGCAAGGCCGATGCCGACGAGGCGCGCGAGCTGCTGGAGGAAGGCATCGCCGTCGCCCCGCTGCTGATCCCGTTCACGCCGCCCGACGAGGTGAACTGAGACGCGTTGCGACTTCGCGCCTGTGCCGATAAGGGCATTTTCGGCGCGCCCGTAGCTCAGTCGGATAGAGCATCGGATTCCTAATCCGGGGGCCACAGGTTCGAATCCTGTCGGGCGCACCAGCATCGCCACCCGCAGGGTGGCAGGGCTGGTGGGTCATGGCAGGTTCGAACTT